>Ga0209181_10000037_pt1 | contig 189295 bp, 183 predicted proteins | sample MAT05_FD_187208 | JGI IMG/M metagenome (GOLD analysis project Ga0209181, IMG submission 187208) | Freshwater microbial communities from Lake Fryxell liftoff mats and glacier meltwater in Antarctica - MAT-05 (SPAdes) (version 2) | ecosystem: Environmental > Aquatic > Freshwater > Ice > Liftoff...
TGCTCACCCATTTGGTGCCCCTTCGATCTCGCGCTAAACCCGCGTCAAGTCTAGGTTTTCGGCACTTTCCCCTGGGGCAACTGAGGAATCTAGGTTGAACGACTACCTGTTCGGAACTTGCTTCAATCCCGATATCCACGCGAACAACGCGCTCCTATTCCTCGACCACTGTCTGTCGCATCTGAGCAACCCCTACTTCTCGGACAGAGACGAGAAGGGCTACATCGCGCACAAGGCTGAACTTCCTGGAGGTCTGGATCCGAAGGCGATGGGTCGCTACTGGCGACAACATCGCGAGCAAATCCTTGGGCAGGAGTTGCAGACCAGCCAGCGATGCGTCTTTGTGCCGAACTACATTGCTTCGTACCGCGATGACCTCAATGGCGTGTTCGCTGTGCTCGGTGAATTGGCCGACGAAGCAAACCCGGTTTTAGTGGGCTCCGATGAACTCCAGCCAATATCTTTGTAGGCGAATTTGTACAGGAGCGGTCGTCAACGCGACAAACGCAAACTTAAGCTCCGGGTCGAAAACAGCCGACCAATGCCAGAAAAAAACCTGCTTGATTAGTCCGCGCGTAACCCGTTGATCTGTATGGGTGTGATCCGTTGCCATTGCGGACTTCGGGCCACGCCTCGAAGTCAACACCGGAGAGACAAATGGCCCTGAGAGAGTGGAATGCGCCCTGGACGGGCCATGGTGTGTGATGTGCGAAGTCCGCAAGAACCCGCGTGAACCCCACGGAGCACGCGGGGACAGGCGAAAAAAATCCAACCAGCGAACTGGTTGGATTTTCTGTTTGGTGGAGCTGGGGGGATTTGAACCCCCGTCCGCAAGCCATCTTCGAGCAGATCTACATGTTTAGTGGTCTGATTTGAGTCTCGCCACCTGGATCGCGCAGCCACACGCTACCCAGGACGCCAGCACCCTATTATCTCGCCACCGACCAAGGTACCCGGTCAGCAGCCAGCCGATGTGAATAACCTTACAGCCTGGACGTCACAACCTTGCGGTCATGACACCCTTGCCCGGCCCATCGGCCTGCCGTTGTAAGGCTCACTGGTTTTTAAGCAGCGAGTGCGAAACGTTCGTCGTTTGCAGTTAGTTTGTTTGAATCTGTTTTACGAGCGCATTCAGCTCGACATGCACCACAACGATTCCGTACCCACGTCGAAACCAGTGCAGCCCCTCATCGCTTATTTTAGGCCGGGGCCAGCAATTCCAAGAGTCCAAGCGGAGATTTAATTGCCGCGTCGGCTCCCCACTTGAGCGGGTCGGCCGGCCGCCCGAGGTACCCATAGGTGGCGGCTACGGTCGCCATGCCGGCGGCCTGCCCGGCCAGGATGTCACGGTGATCATCGCCCACATACATGCAGTGTGCCGGCGCGACACCGATACGGCGCGCCGCCTCCAGCAAGGGGGCGGGATGGGGCTTGGTATGGGGCGTCGTGTCGCCGCATACAAGTACCGAGGCCGTGGCAAACAGGTCGATCGCATGGGTCTGGGGCAAGGCATACCGGGCCGACTTGTTGGTCACCACGCCCCAGACGAAGCCTCGCCGCAACAGATCCGCCACCAGCGGCGCCACGCCGTCGAACGGCCCCGTCCGCTCCATCATGCAGCGTTCATAGTAGGTGAAGAATTCATCCTTGAGGGCCGGGTACTCGGCGTGATCGGCATCCACCCCAAACGCGACCGCCAGCATGCCCCTAGCGCCAGAGCCGGCGTGGGGTCGGTATTGCGCCGCAGCCAATGCAGGCATTCCGCGCGCCTTGCGCATGTGGTCCGCCGCAGTGCCGAGGTCGGCGGCGCTGTCCACTAGCGTGCCGTCCAGATCGAACAGCACGGCACGGACATGCGCAAACTGCAGCACGGTGGGGTTCAGGCTGGCGGTGGGGCCGGGCGCCGCGTCGCCAGCAGGTAGTTGACGCTGGTGTCCGCGTCCAGCCAGTAGCGACGTGTCAGTGGGTTGTACTGCATACCACGGGTCTGGTGCAGATCCAGATTGGCGTCGCGGCAGAAACGCGCCAGTTCGCTGGGGCGTATCAACTTGGCGTAGGCGTGGGTGCCGCGAGGTAGCAGGCCTAGCACATACTCGGCACCCACGATCGCGAACGCGAACGACTTGGCATTGCGGTTGATGGTGGAGAAAAAAACCCACCCACCAGGCCGAACCAGCGTGGCACAGGCACGCACGATGGACGCCGGGTCGGGTACGTGCTCCAGCATCTCCATGCAGGTGACGACGTCGAATGAAGCCGGTTGTTCAGCGGCCAGCGCCTCTGCGCTCGCCTCGCGGTAGGTGACGTTGGGCGTTTCCGCCTCCAGTGCATGCAATTGCGCCACCCGCAGGGATTTGGTCGCCAGGTCGATGCCCAATACCTCAGCGCCCCGGCGCGCCATGGCATCGGCCAGGATGCCACCGCCACAACCGACATCCACCACGCGCTTGCCTGGCATGGGGCACAACTGCGCGATCCAGTCGAGCCGCAGCGGGTTGATCTCGTGCAGCGGCCGGAACTCGCTTTTCTTGTCCCACCAGCGGTGGGCGAGGTCAGAGAACTTGGCCAGTTCGGCCGGATCGACATTGGTATTGGAATCAGAAGACATGGTCGGATTATGCGCAGATGGTCGCCTGACCACAGCAAGCATTGTCATGACCCGGGCCCAAGAACAGGAAACCCCGCCGAGGCGGGGTTTTCGGGGCACCCACGAAGGATGCGAGCGCAAGCTTGACGGGTTACCGGTTGGCGCGGGTACCCACCACTTCGATTTCAACACGGCGGTTCTTGGCGCGGCCTTCGGTGGTCTTGTTATCGGCCACAGGCTGCTTCTCGCCCTTGCCTTCGGTGTAAACACGGTTCCTTTCGATGCCAGTCGATACCAGATACGCCTTGACGGCTTCAGAACGTCGCACCGACAGAGCCTGGTTGTAGGCATCTGCACCCACAGAGTCAGTGTGACCCACAGCGATCACAACTTCCAGGTTGATGCCCTTGACTTTGCTAACCAAGTCATCCAGCTTGGCCTTGCCTTCGGGCTTCAGCACCGACTTGTCGAAGTCGAAGAATGCGTCAGCAGCGTAGGTGACTTTGGTGGCTGCGGGTGGCTGGGGCGCAACGACTGCGGCAGGCGCCGGGGCGGGTGCCGGGGCTGCTGCTGCTGCGGGGGCCGGTGCCGGCCGGGCAGCCGGTGCCGGTGCCGGTGCCGGTGCCGGTGCCGGTGCAGGCGCTGCAGCTCTCGGGGCAGGAGGAGCGATAGCGCCATCGCAACCCACAGCGGCTGTGGCCGGGGTCCAAGACGAATCACGCCAGCACAGTCCATTGCTGTTCTTCCAGACCAGTTCGTTACCGGTGTTACGCCAGTTGTCGACAGTCTGCGCGCCAGCCGCGGTGGCAAGAACTGCCGTTGCGAACAACATTGCCACTTTGTTCAGATTCTTCATATTTTTTCCTCGGTGAAACAAAAAAGCGCAGCGGCGCTGCGAAGTGTTGAGAGCCCCCGGTGACCGCCACCGCAGGCATGCGTTGTATTGTGCCATACACATTTGATGCCACAAGCGTAGGCAGGACAGCTGGTTGTAGGACGCGACGCTGTTTGGCCCCATGTGTTGCCTGTGAACGACAGCGGCTTGCGCCTAAAATCGCGGTTTCCGTCGAAAAGCCCTCGCATGACCCAGTTCGCCAAAGAAACACTTCCCATCAGTCTCGAAGAGGAAATGCGGCGGAGCTACCTCGATTACGCCATGAGCGTTATCGTCGGACGAGCCCTTCCGGACGCGCGCGATGGCCTCAAACCGGTGCATCGCCGGGTCCTGTTTGCGATGCACGAGCTCAACAACGACTGGAACCGGGCCTACAAGAAGTCCGCCCGTATCGTGGGTGACGTGATCGGCAAGTACCACCCCCATGGCGACCAGTCGGTCTACGACACGATCGTCCGGATGGCGCAAGACTTCTCGATGCGCCACATGCTGGTCGACGGGCAGGGCAACTTCGGCTCGGTCGATGGCGACAGTGCTGCCGCCATGCGCTATACCGAGATCCGCCTGGCCAAGATCGCCCACGAAATGCTGGCCGACATCGACAAGGAAACCGTCGACTTCGGCCCCAATTACGATGGCTCCGAAAGAGAACCGCTGGTGCTGCCGAGCAAACTGCCGAATCTCTTGGTCAACGGGTCGGGCGGCATCGCAGTGGGCATGGCCACCAACATCCCGCCGCACAACCTCAACGAAGTGGTCGATGCCTGCCTGCACCTGTTGCGGCACCCGCAGGCCTCGATCGACGAACTGATGGAGATCATTCCGGCGCCGGATTTCCCCACCGCCGGCATCATCTACGGCATCAACGGCGTCAAGGATGGCTACCGCACCGGCCGTGGTCGCGTCGTGATGCGGGCCAAGTGCCACTTCGAGGACATCGACCGGGGGCAACGCCAATCCATCATCGTCGACGAGCTGCCCTACCAGGTCAATAAAAAAACCCTGCAGGAGCGCATGGCCGAACTGGTGCACGAGAAAAAGATCGAGGGCATCAGCCATATCCAGGACGAGAGCGACAAGTCCGGCATGCGCCTGGTGATCGAGCTCAAACGCGGCGAAGTACCCGAGGTGGTGTTGAACAATCTGTACAAGCAAACCCAGTTGCAGGACACCTTCGGCATCAACATGGTGGCTCTGGTGAACGGGCAGCCCAAGCTGTGCAACCTGAAGGACCTGATCGAGGTGTTCCTCGACCACCGGCGCGAAGTCGTCACACGGCGCACGGTCTTCAACCTGCGCAAGGCGCGCGAGCGCGGCCACGTGCTCGAGGGCCTGGCTGTGGCGTTGGCCAATATCGACGACTTCATTGCCATCATCCGCAATGCCCCCACCCCGCCAGTCGCCAAGGTGGAACTGATGAACCGCCCCTGGGACAGCAAGCTGGTGCGCGAGATGCTCACCCGCACCCGGGCCGACGGCGGCGTGGTGAACGCCGACGACTACCGCCCCGACGGGCTGGAAAAAGAGTTCGGCATGGGCAACGATGGCCTGTACCGCCTGTCGGAAACCCAGGCCCAGGAAATCCTGCAAATGCGCCTGCAACGCCTGACCGGGCTGGAGCAGGACAAGATCGTCGCGGAGTACAAGGACGTCATGGCCGAGATCGAGGACTTGCTCGACATCCTGGCCAAGCCACAGCGGGTTTCGGCCATCATCAGCGACGAATTGACCCACATCAAGCAGGAATTCGGCCAGACCAAGCTGGGCTTGCGGCGTAGTCTGATCGAACACAGCTCTTACGACCTCAGCACCGAAGACCTGATCACTCCGACCGACATGGTGGTTACTCTCAGCCACAGCGGCTATATCAAGAGCCAGCCACTTTCCGAGTACCGCGCGCAGAAACGTGGTGGCCGCGGCAAGCAGGCCACTGCCACCAAGGAAGACGACTGGGTCGACCAGCTCTTCATTGCCAATACCCACGATTACATTTTGTGTTTCTCGAACCGCGGCCGGTTGTACTGGCTCAAGGTCTGGGAAGTCCCCCAGGGCTCGCGCGGTTCGCGCGGGCGCCCGATCGTGAACATGTTCCCGCTGCAGGACGGCGAAAAGATCACCGTGGTGCTGCCGCTCACCGGCGAGAACCGGAGCTTCCCGTCCGACCACTTCGTGTTCATGGCCACGAGCATGGGCACCGTCAAGAAAACCACGCTCGACGAGTTCAGCAACCCGCGCAAGGCCGGCATCATTGCCGTCGATCTGGACCCGGGCGATTTCCTGATAGGCGCAGCCCTGACCGACGGGGCCCATGACGTCATGCTGTTTTCGGACGGCGGCAAGGCCGTGCGCTTCGACGAGAACGACGTTCGCCCGATGGGACGCACCGCGCGCGGTGTGCGCGGCATGATGCTCGACGACGGTCAGGGCGTGATCGCGATGCTGGTAGCCGAGGACGAACAGCAGTCGGTATTGACAGCCACCGAAAACGGTTACGGCAAGCGGACCAGCATCACCGAATACACCCGCCACGGCCGCGGCAGCAAGGGCATGATCGCGATCCAGCAAACCGAGCGCAACGGCAAAGTCGTGGCAGCGACACTGGTGCATGTCGACGACGAGATCATGCTCATCACCGACAAGGGAGTCCTGGTGCGAACCCGCGTCAGCGAGATCCGAGAGTTGGGCCGGGCCACGCAAGGTGTGACATTGATCGGTCTGGACGAAGGCTCCAAGCTCAGTGGCCTGCAGCGTATCGTCGAGAACGATGCCAACGCAGACGACGTTGACGGCTCGGGGGATGCCGAAGCCGACACGGGCAACGGCAACTCGAATGCGTGATCCTCTGAGCGGCAAACCTGTGCACGGGGCGTGATGACGCACCCGAACGGCTGCGCGATGCATCGACCCTACAACTTCTCCGCCGGCCCGGCCGCCATCGCTGACGAAGTGCTGGCTCAGGCTGCCGCCGAGATGCTCGACTGGCGCGATGCCAGTGGCCGCTCCAGTGGCATGAGCGTGATGGAGATGAGCCATCGCGGCAAGGAGTTCATCTCGATCTACGAGGGTGCCGAGGCGGCGCTGCGCGACTTGCTGGCGGTACCCGACCATTTTCACATCCTGTTCATGCAGGGTGGCGGCCTGGGAGAGAACGCGATTGTGCCAATGAACCTGGCGGCGCGGCATTCCGGCTCGCCAGGATCAGCAGATTTCGTCATCACCGGCAGTTGGAGCCAGAAGTCGCTGAAAGAGGCGTCCCGGTACTGCACTGCGCGGGTGGCTGCCAGCAATGCAGAGACCGGCCACACCACCCTGCCCGACCCGGCCACCTGGCAACTGCGCCCGCAGGCCAGATACGTGCATGTTTGCAGCAATGAGACCATCCACGGCGTGGAGTTCCAGACCCTGCCCGACCTGCGGGCACTGGGTTGCGCTGCGCCACTGGTCATCGACTTCTCCTCGCATGTGGCGTCGCGCCCGGTCGACTGGTCGCGCGTGGGGCTGGCCTTTGCCGGCGCGCAGAAAAATCTGGGGCCGGCCGGCCTGACCTTGGTGGTGGTCCGCAAGGACCTGGTTGGGCATGCCCTCCCGATCTGCCCCAGCGCCTTCGACTACCGACTCGTGGCAGACAATCAGTCGATGTACAACACGCCGCCAACCTACGCCATCTACATCGCCGGCCTGGTGTTTGCCTGGCTTGCTCGCCAGGGCGGCGTAGCGGGAATCGAGGCGCGCAACATCGCCAAGGCGCAACTGCTGTACGACGCCATTGACAATTCCAGCCTGTACGAGAATCGTGTGGCCGAGGCTTGCCGCTCCCGCATGAACGTGCCGTTCTTCCTCAAGGACGAAAGCCGCAACACCGCGTTCCTGGCCGGCGCTGCGGCCCGCGGGCTGCTGTCCCTCAAGGGGCACAAGTCGGTCGGCGGGATGCGGGCCAGCATCTACAACGCCATGCCTCTTGCAGGCGTGCAGGCCCTGGTGGACTACATGCGAGAATTTGAAAAGACCAGCGCCTGACGCGCCGCGTCCTGCCCCCTTTGTCCCGCCCGCCCATGACCAAGACCCTGCCTGAACTACGACAGCACATTGATGCGCTGGACGCTCAGCTTCTGGACCTGCTGAATCAGCGTGCAGCGCTGGCCAACGCGGTGGGTCATATCAAGCGTGACGAAGGATCCCCGGTGTTCCGGCCCGAGCGCGAGGCAGCCGTAATCAGCGGTCTGCAGGAGCGCAATGCGGGCCCGATCCGCTCGGACAGTCTGGCGCCGATCTGGCGCGAGATCATGTCGGCCTGCCGGGCGCTCGAGGCGCCGCAACGCGTGGCCTTCCTCGGGCCGGCCGGCACTTTCAGCGAACAGGCCACCTTCCAGTTTTTCGGCTCCAGCATCGAGCGTGTGCCCTGCAGCAGCATCGACGAGGTTTTCCGGGCCGCTGCTTCGGGTAGCGCCGATTTCGGGGTCGTGCCGGTCGAGAACTCGACCGAGGGCGTGGTGTCGCGCTCGCTCGACCTGTTTCTGAACACACCCCTGCAAGTGGTGGGGGAGACCAGCCTGCTGGTTCGCCACAACCTGTTGCGCCAGTCGGACTCGCTGGCGGGCCTCGAGGTGGTCTATGCCCACCCGCAGGCCCTGGCCCAATGCCAGGGCTGGCTCAACGTGCACCTGCCCGACGTCGAGCGGCGCACGGCGTCCAGCAATGCCGAAGGCGCGCGGCTGGCGAGCACCAATCCGGCCTGGGCCGGTATCGCCAGCGACCGGGCTGCGTCCGAGTTCGGCCTGCACATCGCGGCCCATGCGATCCAGGACGACGCCTTCAACCGCACCCGTTTCGCGGTGGTATGCCTGCCGCACCAGATGCAGGCACCGGGCCCCACCGGCCACGACTGCGTCAGCCTGATCGTCTCGGTGCCCAACCGGCCCGGTGCGGTCCATGACCTGCTCGTGCCGCTGAAGGAGCATGGCGTCTCGATGACCCGCTTCGAGTCGCGCCCGGCCCGCTCCGGCCAATGGGAGTACTACTTCTACCTGGATATCCAGGGCCATACCTCCCAGCCGCACATCGCACAGGCCTTGCAGGCCCTGCAGGGCCTGTGCGCCTTCTACAAAGTGCTGGGAACCTACCCGGTCGGGGAACACTGATGTTCCAACAACTCGGCCTGATCGGATGTGGCCTGATGGGCGGCTCGTTCGCACTTGCGCTGAAGCGCGCGGGTCTGGTCAAACGCGTGGTGGGTTACAGCAAATCGCCATCGACTACCGAACGCGCGCGGCAGATGGGCGTGATCGATGTCGAGGCGCCCTCCGCGCTGCTTGCCGTTTCGGGCGCCGACATCGTACTAATCGCAGTACCCGTGGCGTCCACCGAGGCCACCTTCAAGGCGATCAAGCACCTGGTCTCACCCACCATGCTGATCATGGATGTGGGCTCCACCAAGCGCGACGTGATCGATGCGGCCCGACGTGCGCTGCGCGAGCAGGTCGATTGCTTTGTGCCGACACATCCGATTGCCGGCAAGGAAGTCTCGGGAGTGGAAAACTCCGACGCCGACCTCTACATGGGCCGCCAGATCGTGCTCACGCCGATCGAGCGCACCAACCCGATCCAGCTCCAGCAGGCGGTCGATGTCTGGGCTGCGCTCGGCTGCAGGGTGGTCAAGATGACCGCGGAGGCCCACGACGCCGCATTCGCCGCCGTCAGCCACCTGCCCCACCTGATCGCATTCGCGCTGATGAATACCATTTCCAGTCAGCCACTGGGCAAGGATTTCCTCTCACTGGCCGGCCCGGGGTTTCGCGACTTCACGCGCATCGCTGCGGCCGACCCCACGCTGTGGCGCGACGTCATGTTGTCGAACCGCGAAGAATTGCTCAATCAGTCGCGCATGTTCCAGCGCAACCTGCAATCGCTCGAGCTGATGATCTCCAGCGGCAATGGTGACGCACTGCTGGAGCAGATCGAAAATGCCAGTGCCACGCGTGCGAACTGGAGCATGGCCAAGCAGCAGAAGTAATGTTCGCCACCGAGTTCCTCGACATCCCGCCGCTGGCGAGTGCAGCAGGCAGCGTGTTGCTTCCAGGCTCCAAAAGCATCTCGAACCGGCTGCTCCTGCTCGCAGCCCTGAGTTCGGGCAGCACCACGCTGCACGACCTGCTCGACTCTGACGACACCCGCATCATGCTCGGTGCATTGCGCGCGTTGGGTTGTTCGGTGACCCAATCCGGCAACAGCATCACCCTGGAAGGCATGGGCGGGCAACTGCAGCAGCGCCAGGCGCACTTGTTCATGGGCAATGCCGGAACCGCCATGCGACCGCTGACGGCTGCGCTGGCAGTGCTCGGTGGCGATTACGAACTGCGCGGCGTCGCGCGCATGCACGAGCGCCCCATTGGCGACCTGGTCGATGCCTTGCGCCAGCTGGGTTGTGCAGTCGACTACCTGGAGCGCGATGGTTATCCACCGCTACGCATCGGCACGCCGGCGCTCCAGCTCGGCGACCCGATCCGGGTGCGCGGCGACGTCTCCAGCCAGTTCCTGACCGCTTTGCTGATGGCGCTGCCCCTGGTCGCCCGCGAGGACATCGTCATCGAGGTGCAGGGCGAACTGATTTCCCGCCCCTACATCGAGATCACGCTCAACCTCCTGGCGCGTTTTGGGGTGCAAGTACGTCGCGAAGGATGGCAGCGCTTCGTGATTCCGGCAAAGTGCCGCCTGCAGTCCCCCGGTGTGCTGCATGTGGAGGCCGACGCATCATCGGCCAGCTACTTCATAGCCCTCGGAGCCATCGCCCCGTCGCCCCGTGGCGGCATCCGCATCCAGGGTGTGGGCGCCGACTCGATCCAGGGCGACATCCGCTTTATCGAAGCTGCCCGGCAGATGGGCGCACAGGTCGACAGCGGCCCGAACTGGCTGCAGGTGTCGCGCGGGGTTCCTGATGGCGCACCTCTTCAGGCCATCGACCTGGACTGCAACCACATGCCCGATGCGGCGATGACACTGGCCGTGATGGCGTTGTACGCGCAGGGCACCACCACGTTGCGTAATATTGCGAGCTGGCGCGTGAAGGAAACCGACCGCATCGCGGCCATGGCCTGCGAGCTGCGAAAACTCGGCGCCACCGTCGAGGAAGGTCCAGACCTGATCCGGGTGACGCCCCCGGCCACGGTCGGCAACTGGCGCAGCGCCAGCATCCATACCTACGACGACCACCGGGTGGCCATGTGTTTTTCGCTGGCCGCGTTCAATCCGGCCGGCCTGCCGGTGCGCATCGAGGATCCGAAGTGTGTGGCCAAGACCTTCCCGGACTATTTCGAGACACTTTTCTCGGTCGTGGCGACTCCGCTGGCCTGCATCCCGGTGATCTGCGTCGACGGCCCGACGGCCTCTGGCAAGGGCACGCTGGCTGCCGAGCTGGCACGCCGGCTGGGTTACCACTTTCTGGATTCCGGCGCGCTCTACCGGATCACCGCGCTGGCAGCCACCCGGGCCGGCATCGGCCTGGATGCCCAGGGTGAAGCGGCCATCGCCAGCCTGGTGCCGATGCTGGATATCCACTTTGGCCCCGGGCAAATCTTCCTGGCTGGCGAGGATGTCAGTGGCATCGTCCGCAGTGAAGCGATGGGCATGAACGCGTCCCGCGTCTCGACCCTGTTGAAAGTGCGCGCGGCCCTGATTGACCTGCAGCATGCCCGAAGGCGCCTGCCAGGCCTGGTGGCCGACGGCCGCGACATGGGCACGGTCATTTTTCCGCAGGCGCCGCTCAAGGTTTTTCTGACGGCAAGCGCTGCCAAGCGCGCCGAAAGGCGCCATAAACAGTTGATTTCAAAAGGCATTTCAACTACACTGGCCGATCTTCGAGCCGACTTGGAAGCACGCGACGCCCGCGATTCATCGCGTAGCGCCGCACCTTTGAAGCCGGCACAAGATGCCCTCCTCCTGGACAATTCGGACCTGACGGTCGAAGCTTCCGTCGAGACCGTTCTGGACTGGTGGCAAGGCAGGCAGCCGCTGCGCATTCCGTAGCAGTTGCTGGTCGAATCGTCGGGGCTGCCTGCCCTGGCACTGGTCCCCATGGCTCCCATCGCGCCTTCATTTGCGCACTGGCCGTGGGGTTCAACAACTTAACCCGCGGCTCAATGCCGCATGAAGCAATGTCAGAATCTTTTGCCGACCTGTTTGAAGAATCCCAGAAACGCTCGGAGACCCGTATTGGCGAGGTTGTCACCGCCGAGGTGGTACGCATCGAACACAATTTCGTGGTGGTCAACGCCGGTCTGAAGTCCGAGGCCTACGTGCCGCTGTCAGAATTCAAGAGCGACAAGGGTGAGCTCGAAGTGCAGGTCGGCGAGTTTGTCTCGGTCGCCATCGTCGCCATGGAAAACGGCTACGGCGACACCATCGTCAGCCGCGACACCGCCAAGCGCCTCGCATCCTGGATGTCCCTCGAAAAATCGCTCGAATCCGGCGAGTTCGTCACCGGCACCACGAGTGGCAAGGTCAAGGGTGGCCTGACCGTGCTGGTCAATGGCATCCGCGCGTTCCTGCCCGGCTCGCTGGTCGACACCCGGCCCACCAAGGACTTGTCTCCGTACGAGAACAAGACCATGGAATTCAAGGTCATCAAGCTCGACCGCAAGCGCAACAACGTCGTGTTGTCGCGCCGTGCCGTGGTCGAGGCCAGCATGGGCGAAGAGCGCGCCAAGCTGATGCAGACCCTCAAGGAAGGCTCAGTCGTCCATGGCGTCGTCAAGAACATCACCGAGTACGGCGCATTCGTCGACCTCGGCGGCATTGATGGCCTGCTGCACATCACCGACATGGCCTGGCGCCGTGTCCGTCACCCGAGCGAAGTGGTCACCGCCGGTCAGGAAATCACCGCCAAGATCCTCAAGTTCGACACCGAGAAAAACCGTGTCTCGCTGGGCCTTAAGCAGATGGGCGACGACCCGTGGATGGGCGTCAACCGCCGCTATCCCCAGGGCACGCGCATGTTCGGCAAGATCACCAACATCGCCGACTACGGCGCGTTCGTCGAACTCGAACCCGGCATCGAAGGCCTGGTGCACGTCTCCGAAATGGACTGGACCAACAAGAACGTGGCGCCCAGCAAGATCGTGTCCCTGGGCGACGAAGTCGAAGTCATGGTCCTCGAGATCGACGAAGACAAGCGCCGCATCAGCCTGGGCATGAAGCAGTGCAAGGCTAACCCGTGGCAGGAATTCGCGCAGAACACGAAGCGCGGTGACCGCGTCAAGGGCCCGATCAAGTCGATCACCGACTTCGGTGTCTTCGTCGGCCTGGCTGCCGGCATCGACGGCCTGGTGCATCTGTCCGACCTCAGCTGGAACGAGCCGGGTGACGTAGCCGTACGCAACTACAAGAAGGGCCAGGACGTCGAAGCCCTGGTGCTGGCGGTGGACGTCGACCGTGAACGCATCTCGCTGGGTATCAAGCAGCTCGACTCCGACCCGTTCACCACCTTCGTCAGCGTCAATGACAAGGGCCAGATCGTGACCGGCAAGGTCAAGACCGTCGACCCGAAGGGTGCCGAGATCGACCTGGGCCAGGACGTCATCGGTTACCTGCGTGCCTCCGAGATCAGCCGCGACCGGGTGGAAGATGCGCGCAATGTGCTCAAGGAAGGCGACGAAGTCACTGCGGTGGTCGTCAATGTGGATCGCAAGACCCGCAACATCCAGTTGTCCATCAAGGCCAAGGATGCCGCCGACCAGCAGGAAGCCATGGCCACGCTGAGCCAGAACTCCCAACGCGAGAACGCCGGCACCACCAGCCTGGGCGCCCTGCTGCGGGCCAAGCTGGACAACAACTGATCGGCGACTGAACCATGGGGGCCGGCCGGTACACGATGCACCGGCGGTCCGGCATGCTCCCCACGTAATTCCATGACCCGATCGGATCTTGTCGAGGCTCTGGCCCATCGATTCGGCCAGCTGACCCACCGCGATGCAGAGTTCGCCGTCAAGGCCATCCTTGACGCGATGAACGATGCGCTGGTGGCTGGCCACCGGATCGAGATCCGGGGCTTTGGCAGCTTCTCCATCAATCGCCGCCCCCCGCGGATGGGCCGCAACCCGCGCAGCGGGGAGAGCGTGGCCATTCCTGAAAAGCGGGTACCGCACTTCAAGCCTGGCAAGGCCTTGCGTGAATCGGTCGACCAGCGCACGGCAGAGATCGAGGCCGGTGGCGGCAAGGAAAAACCGATTTTCTGACCGCCCACGTCCCATGAAGAATCCTGTATGGCTGCTCAAGTGGATACTGAAGGCAGCCATTTTTTTTACCCTGTTCGCTTTCGCGCTGAACAACCAGCAGGAAGCCAGTGTGCATTTCTTTTTCGGCAACCAGTGGCGCAGCCCGATGGTGCTGATCGTGCTCGCAGCTTTTGCCATCGGCATCGTGGTCGGTGTGCTGGGCATGGCCCCATGGTGGTGGCGCCACCGCACCGCGACCCTGCGCGATCGCCCGCCTGAAGCAGCGCCAGAAGCCGTGGCCAGAACGCCGGGCAGCGGCACCACCCATGGAGCTTGATTTCAGCTGGCTGCTGCTCGGCCTGCCGCTGGCATTCATCCTGGGCTGGGTAGCCTCGCGTTTTGACTTGCGCCAGTTGCGCATGGAAAACCGGCGCGCGCCCAAGGCCTATTTCCGTGGCTTGAACTACCTGCTTAACGAGCAGCAGGACCAAGCCATCGACGCCTTCATCGAAGCCGTCCAGAACGACCCGGACACCTCCGAGCTGCACTTTGCGCTGGGCAACCTGTTTCGGCGGCGTGGTGAATACGAACGCGCGGTGCGCGTGCATCAGCATCTGCTGTCACGCGGCGATCTCAGCACCGCCGACCGCCAACGGGCCCAGCATGCGCTGGCCCTCGACTACCTGCGTGCCGGCCTGCTGGACCGGGCCGAGGAAGCGCTGCTCAAGCTCGAGGGAACCCCCTTCGAGACCGAGGCCCGCTTGGCCCTGCTGGCCAACTACGAACGCTCGCGCGACTGGATCCATGCCGCCGAGGTGGCCCAGCGCCTGGAGCAGTCGGACCAGGGCAGTTTCGCCGGCCGGTTGGCACACTATCTGTGCGAGCAGGCGGCGGCGCACCTGGCCGCGCAGGAGCCAGACAAGGCGCTCGCCCTGCTGCGGCAGGCCGTCTCCGATGCGCCAACGGCGCCACGCCCGCGCATGGAGCTGGCGCGCCTCCTGAACCAGCGCGGTGACGCCGCAGGTGCTCTGCAGGTGCTGGAGGTCGCCGCAGGGCAGGCGCCTGCCGCCCTGCCCCTGATCGCCGGTCAGCTGGCGCAGCTGGCGATCACGGCCGGCAGCGGCGCCGCGGTGCTGGCGATGCTCCAGTCGCACTACGAGCGTACGCCCTCGATGGATCTGCTCGAAGCCATCGTCACGCTGGAGATGCACCTGGGCGAGAGCTCGACCCAGGCCCGCACCTGGTACCTGCGCCATCTGGAGCGCGGCCCCTCGCTGGTGGCTGCCGCCAAGTGGATCGCTGGCGAGAAGCTGGAACACGAGCAGTTCCACCCCCTGGTTCAGCGGGCACTCGACCATGCCGTCAAGCCGTTGACGCGTTACCGCTGCGCAGCCTGCGGGTTCGAGGCCCGGCAGCACTTCTGGCAATGCCCGGGCTGCCAGGCCTGGGACAGCTACCCGGCGCGCCGGGTGGAAGAGCTTTGAGCGCAGACGCATGATCGGGACGCTATCCGCCCAAAGGGGGATGGCGCTGCCTCGTCCAGCCCACAGAACCACGACCGCACTGCTAAGGTGAGAACCGTCCCCGGCCGCCCCGAGCCGGGTCTCCACCTACTTGCAGGAGTTCCGCCATGCGCAAGCAGTTTCTGGCCGCCTTGGCCACCGCGATCAGCCTGAACGCTGGTGCCGGCGTCGATATCAACCAAGCCAGTGCCGCCGACCTGGACGGCGTGAAGGGCATCGGGCCCGGCACCTCCAGCCGCATCCTGGAGGCGCGGCAACAAGGCCGCTTCGCCGGCTGGAGCGACCTGATCGCCCGCGTCAAGGGTATCGGCCCAGCCAGCGCGGTCCGTCTGTCGGCCGAGGGCCTGACGGTGGACGGTGCCGCCTACGCAGGCAAAGGTGCCCCACCTGCCGCCAAGCCGTAACGGTTTGCGCCCGGGCCGCTCACGGCGGCGTGCTGAGCAGCGCGACCATGTCGGTGACCCCGACGTCGACACCGGCCTGCATCAGCAGGGTCGTGACCTGGCCGCGGTGGTGGGTCTGGTGGTTGAAGAAATGCGTCACCGCCTGCCACACCGGATGGGTGCGCTGCACGCCCGCTGTGTTGTGGTAGAGCATTGTCCAGTTCGCAAAGCCATCGGGCCATTCATCGACCCATCCGCTGATGGCGGTGTCCAGTTGCGCGCGCTTGCGGCGCAATGCAGCCCAGTCTTCGAACAGTGGCTGATCGAGCCGGTGACCCGGCGACAGGTCGAGCGCTTCGCCAGCCAGCGCCAGGCTGGCAAAGCCGTTCTCAGCGCCACACTGGCGCATCCGCGCGAGCCAGATCTGGTCTGCGACCACCAGGTGGTTAAGGCTGCGGTGGATCGACCCGAAGAAGGCGCCGCAAGCCCGCTTGCGCTCGGCATCGTCGAGTCGTTCGCAGGCGTCATACAGGCGGGTATTGAACCAGGCGTTGTACTTGGCATGCCACTGGTAGGGGTCGTGCATGTTGGCTTGCATGGTGTCCTGCTGGTTGAAGCGCCCGCCTTCAGTCGGGCCGGCCGTACCCGCCGCCGCCGGGTGTGTGAATCTCGAAAACATCACCGGCTTGCATCTGCACTTGACCGATGTGGCCCAACTCCTCCACCGAGCCGTCTGCGCGCACCACGCGATTGATACCGGTTGCGCCGGCATGGCCGCCTGCCATGCCGAAGGCCGGGTGCATGCGGCCATTGGACAGGATGCTGGCCGTCATCGGCTCGAGGAAGCGCACGCGGCGCACACCGCCGTCACCGCCACGCCAGCGGCCCTGGCCGCCCGATCCAGCGCGCAGCGTGTAGCTCTCCAGGCGCACCGGAAAGCGGAACTCCAGCACCTCGGGGTCGGTGAGACGTGAATTGGTCATGTGGGTCTGGACCACACTGGTGCCATGGACACCCGCGCCGGCCCCCGAACCGCCGGCAACCGTCTCGTAATACTGGTAGCGGGCATTGCCGAAGGTGAAGTTGTTCATGGTGCATTGGCTGGCCGCCATCACGCCCAATGCGCCGAACAGGGCATTGGTAATGCAGCTCGATGTTTCCACGTTGCCGGCCACCACGGCAGCCGGCGGATCTGGATTGAGCATCGAGCCCGCTGGAATGGTGACGCGCAGGGGCTTGAGGCAACCCGCATTGAGCGGAATGTCGTCGTCCACCAGAGTGCGAAAGACATACAGCACCGCCGCCATGCAGACGGCCTTGGGCGCATTGAAGTTGTTGTCCTGCTCCACCGAGGTACCGGTGAAGTCGACCTCGGCGCTGCGTGCGGCTGCGTCGACGCGGATCGCCACCCGAATCCAGGCACCGTTGTCGAGTTGCAACGCGAATTGGCCGTCCTTGAGCCGGGCAATGACCCGCCGCACCGACTCTTCGGCGTTGTCCTGGACATGTCCCATGTAGGCCTGCACCACCTCCAGGCCGAACTGGTCGACCATTTTCCGCAACTCCTGGGCGCCTTTCTCATTGGCGGCGATTTGCGCCCGCAGGTCGGCCAGGTTCTGCGCCGGATTGCGCGCCGGCCAGGCGCCACCGCCCAGCAGCGCCAGCATGGTGGCCTCCTGCAGGACGCCGGCCGACACCAGCCGCAGATTGCGGATCTGCACGCCCTCCTCGTCGATGCTGCGCGAGAACGGCGGCATGGACCCCGGCGTGGTGCCCCCGACATCCGCATGGTGCCCACGGCTGCCAACATAGAACACCGGCTGCTCCGGGCCCTGCAGGTATACCGGCGTGATCACCGTGATGTCGGGCAGGTGGGTGCCGCCGTGGTAGGGGTCGTTGAGTACGAACACGTCGCCGCGTCGAATGGTGCCGGCGTTATCGCGGATCACGGTCTGGATGCTCTCGCCCATCGATCCCAGATGCACGGGCATGTGCGGGGCATTGGCGATCAGATGCCCCTGAGCATCGAACAACGCGCAGCTGAAGTCCAGCCGCTCCTTGATGTTGACCGAGTAGGCGGTGTTCTGCAGTTGCAGGCCCATTTGCTCGGCGATGTTCATGAAGAGATTGTTGAAGACCTCCAGCAGCACGGGGTCGACGCGGGTACCCGCCGCATGGCGTACGGCCCGCGGGCTGCGGCGCTCCAGTACCAGGTGGTCGAATTCCGTCAGGGCGGCGGCCCACCCCGGCTCGACCACGGTGGTGGCATTCTTCTCGGCAATGATGCAGGGGCCGTCCAGCACATCGCCCGGGCGCAGGTCCTCGCGCACCACGAGCGCTGCGTCATGCCAGACGCCACCGGAGTGGAAGCGCACAGTGTCGCGGCGTGGCACGGCACGCGGCTCCTGGAGCGGCAGGCGCGGCTCCGCCGGGGACTCGCCCGGGATCAGCGCCTCGACCGACACCGCCTCGATGACCAGGCCCTTGCCCTCCATGAGGAAGGCGAATCGCTGGCGGTAGGCGGTCTCGAAAGCGGCACGCACGTGGCCCACGATCTGCGGCACTGACAGGCCGGAGTCCTGCGGCAGCGGCACCAGCAGGGCCGAGTCGCTGCCGGCATAACGCAAGTGCACGCGCACCTGCACGCGCACGCCTGCCGCGCCGGTCTGCTGGCGCGCCAGCTCCGCCCGGGCCGCTGCCGCCAATGCGTGCGCCTGAGACAGCACGTGCGCAATCGCCGCGTCGTCGAGCCCACGCTCGACTGCCTGCTCGCGGATCACGGTCTGGTCGGCCAGGCCCATGCCATAGGCACTGAGCACACCGGCCAGCGGATGCACCAGCACACGCTGCATGCCCAGCGCGTCCGCCACCAGGCAGGCATGCTGCCCGCCGGCCCCGCCGAAACACTGCAGTGTGTAGCGGGTCACGTCGTAGCCCCGGGCCACCGAGATCTTCTTGATCGCATTGGCCATCTGCTGCACGGCAATCTCGATGAATCCCTCGGCAACGGCATGGGGCGTGCGGCCAGTCTGTGCGGCAAGCGCCTCGAAACGCACGCGGACCACCGCATCGTCCAGCGACTCGTTTCCGGACGGGCCGAAAACGCGCGGAAAGAACCGCGGCTGTATCTTGCCCAGCATCACATTCGCGTCGGTCACCGCCAGCGGGCCGCCACGGCGGTAACTCGCCGGCCCCGGGTTGGCGCCCGCACTCTGGGGCCCGACGCGAAAACGCGCGCCATCGAAGGCCAGTATCGACCCACCCCCTGCCGCCACGGTGTGGATGGCCATCATGGGCGCACGCATGCGCACACCCGCCACCTGGGTCTCGAACTCACGCTCGAATTCGCCGGCGAAATGCGACACATCGGTGGACGTGCCGCCCATGTCGAAACCGATCACCTGGTCGTGCCCGGCCAGCGCGGCGGTGCGGGCCATGCCCACGATGCCACCGGCCGGCCCGCTCAGGATCGCATCTTTACCCTGGAACCTGCCGGCATCGGCCAGGCCCCCCGAGGACTGCATGAAAAACAACCGCACCCCCGGCATTTCTGCAGCGACCTGGTCCACATACCGGCCCAGGATCGGCGAGAGATACGCATCCACCACCGTCGTGTCGCCACGGCTCACGAATTTCATCATCGGGCTGGTCGCGTGCGAGGTGCTGACCTGCCGGAAACCGACCGCGCGGGCCAGCCGCTCAGCGGCCTTCTCGTGGGCGGTGTACCGGTAGCCATGCATGAACACGATCGCGACGCTGCGCAGCCCGGCGTCGAAATGCGGTTGCAACGCGGACTGCAGCAACGTTTCGTCGAGCACCTGCACCACATCGCCATGGGCATCAACGCGCTCCTGTGCCTCCACGACCGCGCTGTACAGCGACTCTGGCAGCACGATGTGGCGGTCGAACAGGCGCGGGCGATTCTGGTAGGCGATGCGCAGTGCATCCCGAAAGCCGCGCGTCGTGACCAGCAGTGTCGGCTCGCCCTGGCGCTCGAGCAGGGCATTGGTTGCCACGGTGGTCCCCATCTTGATGCACTCGACCCGCTCGGAGGTGACGGGCGCGCCGGGTGACAGACCCAGCAGGTGGCGGATGCCGGCGACCGCGGCGTCGCGGTAGTGCTCCGGGTTGTCGGACAGCAGCTTGTGGTTCACCAGCTCGCCATCGGGACGGCGCCCCACGACATCGGTGAAGGTACCGCCCCGGTCGATCCAGAACTGCCAGCGGGGCGACAGCGGTGCAGAGGGCGGCTGGTGCATGGTGACAAAGGTCCGGGAGTTCGCTGGGTGACGACGGTGTGTCCTGCGCATAATACAAAACAGCCGCCAGCCGACCGGCGCCCTGCCAGCAAGGACCCACCGATGCCATTGCCACCGCCCCTCCCGATACCGCGACAGGCTCACACCGCATGCTGGCCGTAGCCGCGATCTGCATCGGCGCGAGCCTGGGCGCCCTGGCCCGTTGGGGCCTGGGCCTGTGGCTCAACCCCGGCGCGATGCTTCCCATGGGTACGCTCGCAGCGAACCTGATCGGCGCCTACCTGGTGGGCGTGTGTGTGGCTGTGTTCCAGGCCCTGCCCGCGCTCGACCCGGCATGGCGGCTGGCCCTGGTGACCGGGTTTCTGGGTGCACTCACCACCTTCTCCAGCTTTTCGGCCGAGGTGGTCGGTATGCTGGGCCAGCAGCGCTACCTGCTGGCCTTGGGAACTGCAGCACTGCACCTGTTCGGATCCTTGCTGCTGACCGTGGCCGGTATTCGCAGCGCCAGCCTGTTCCTGCTGCGCTGAGAGACGTGCCTCCACCAAAACCGGCAACAGCGCCCGCCTGAGCACGCCGGCGCTTGACTGCGCCCCGGCAGGCGTGCTCCGGGCTACGTGCAGCGCGGGCGTTGCCGGCGGTGCCTGGATGGCGGGGACCGCAGATGCAAGCGGCGTCAGCAAATGCCTGCTGTCGTTCGAGCGTCACCGCGGCGGCACCGGTGTGCCGACACCCGCCGGATCGCGCAGTTGCGCAAGGATCTCGCGGTGCCCCTGGCGGTAACCCGCGCGTACCGGAATGCGGCCCTTCAGCAAGGCATTGAATCGCGGCAGCGCATGGAAGGGCACCGAGGGCAGCAGGTGGTGCTCGGCATGAAAATTCATGTTCCAGGCCAGCAGCCGCCAAAACAGTGCGACACGGGTGCTGCGGGTGTTCTGCAACGGGTCGGCGACATGCGGTCGACCGACATGCTCGGTCATGCGGATCCACCGCATGACCGGTTGCGCGAGCAGCAAGGGCAGCAACCAGTAGAACAGCGGCGCTGTCCATCCCGCCACCATGAGACCGAGCACGGTGGTATAGGTCAGCGCCAGCGCACGCGCCTCCCAGACCACCTTGGCACGTTCGGTCACCGGAATGAAGTCCTGCTCCTGCTCGTCCAGCCGCCCCAGGCTGCGCCGCGCAATGCCGCTCCAACTGCTCCACCAGTACGGGATCGCACTGAGATACCAGAAGTAGTCCCGCAGGGAGGGCGGCATGGGAATCAGCTCGGGATCCTTCCCCTGCAGATGGGTGTGGGTGTGGTGGTGGTGGTGCTCGTAGCGAAAATGCACCTGCGGCACCATGATGGCGGCACCACAGACCCAGGCCACCAGCGCATTGAGCCGGCGCGAACGAAAGGCCGAGAAATGGGCGCACTCGTGCTGGGGCGCAAACAGATGCGTGAGCACAATGCCCAACAGAAACATGGCCGGCCACAGCAGCCAGCTGCCGGCAGACAGGGCCACCAGCAGGGCAGCGGCCACCAGTGCCAGCCCATGGCCGAGCAGTTGCCAGGCCGCATGCCGGTTGGTGCGCAGCATCAGCGATTGCATGGCCTCCCGGGGCACCATCGATCGCACCAGATCTGCCGTCGCCATGCGACCCTGCTTCGGCTCAGCCATCCAGGCACGCCCCTCCAGAGACCTGCGACTGATTCTGCCTGATCGCAGCGGGACTTGTCTGAACCATGGCAGGGCGATCAGGTGGCATCGGGTTCCTTGTAATAGCCCACCACGTCGCCCTCGGTGGTGACACCCAGACCGTTAAGCAGGCGGTTCGAGTAGTTGAAGTACGCGCAGACCTGGTTGACCTCGAGGATTTCGGCATCCTCGCAACCGGCGGTCCGCAGCGCGTCCCAATCGGCCTTGTGCATGTCGCCCACATGGGCCGTGAGCTTGCGTGCATAGTTCAGGAACGCCAGCTCCTTGCCGGCGAAGGCCTTTTCAGGCTGTGCGCTCTGCAAGGCTTCCCACACCAATTGGGAACGTTCCGGATCCTGCATCAGCCGGCGCGCGTTTGCAAAATGGTGCGTCAGGCTGTAGTCACAGCGATTGGTCATGCTGACATACGACGCCACCACCTCCAGGAACCAGAAAGGCAGCGTGTTGTCCGGGTTGTGCAGCACGCTGCGGTAAAGCACCAGGTGGCCCTGCATGGTGTGCGGGCGCAGGCTGTGCGCCCGCATCACGTTGTCGACCGTGCCGCTGGGGGTCAGGGCCAGATCGTACATTTCCTTCAGTTTGCCGGTAGCCTCTTCGAGGGGGATCATGTGAATCCATGCTGCGCTCATGTTGTCTCCTTGTACATGTTGATCGACCGCCGGTCCACCGGCGGTCGGGAAAAGATGCGTTGCACCAGCGGCACGAAGGTCTCCAGGGGCTCGCACTGGTAATCGGGGTCGGCCGCTGCCTGGTCGTAACGATCGACGAACTCGGCTGTCCAGTCGAAATACGGATGGCCACGCCACCGCTCGCGTTCATGCGGGTCGACCCCCGGCATATTCGGTGAATGCAGGTTCTGGAAGACCGCATGGTGGCGCAGCATCCAGTGGTTGCGCTCGGACACATAGCCACCCATCAGCGCGGCAGCGAAGTCGCCATGCTGCAGCGGGCAGGCGATGAAGCCCACATCGTGCAGCAGGGCCACCACCACGTCTTCCTCGCTGCGCCCGTCCCGCAGGACCATGGTGGCCGATTGCAGGCTGTGGCGGTAGTTGTTGACCATGTAGCCAAACCCCGGGTCATGTGCGCTGGCCCGCAGCATGCGCAAAGCCTGCCCGGCCTGCTGCTCCGCCGCGTAGGCCGCCCGCTGCGCGTTGAGGACCTGCCAGTCCTCGCGCGAGAAATCCTCGAGCGAGATCTTCTCGATATAACGCCAGGCCGGATCGGCCAGCGGGGTGCGGGTGGACGGAGGGGTCATGGCATCCTCTCAGCTATGGGTTGTTTCAGATTGGAGGTGGCGCGCAGCCAGTCGTCCGTTGCCAGGCGCCAGGGTCGCAGCGCCTGCTGCACTGCGGGATGGCTGGACGCGGCATCCAGCCATTTCTGCAAGCCTGCTGGCAACACCAGCGCCTGGCCGCAGGCGGCGAGCACCGCGGTGGCCAGGGGCAATGTGACCAGCGGGCCGCAATCGGCCAGGCTGATCGTGGGCGTGACCAGAAACGGCGCAGGGCGGGCCCAGCCATCCAGCTGCGCGATGCGGTGGTCGATCTCCTGTCGCAGGGCCTGCACCTGCCCGGCGTGGCGCTGCGCAGGGCGGACATGCGCAAACAGCGCGCGGACCCGTGGCTCAAGGTACAGATCATGAAAGCGGCACAAAAAGCGCACCTGTGCGCGCAGGCGCAGATCTCGCGGCAGCATGGCTGGCAGCGGGCAAGCCTCTTCCAGGTATTCGTTGATAGCCTCGGACTCGGACAACACCCAGTCGCCGTCCTGCAGTGCCGGCAAAGTGCCCATGGGCACGATGGCACGGTAGCCGGCCGACCGGTAGCCCTGGGCCGGCGCGCGCTCCTCGTGCGCCACCGCCTTGACGCACAACACAATACGTACCTTGGCGCTGTAGCTCGACAGGGGCGATGCGTGAAAAATCATGCCGGCTCGCCTGCCAGGAAGGCGGCGTAATCCCGCGCCGCTGCGCTGGCAGCAGCCTGCAACAGCGCCTGCCCGTGCCCGGGCTGCGCCAGGCCCGAATGCGAGCCGACACGGCCATCGGGAAACTGCGCCCGGTGGGCCTGCGCGTCTTCGTGGTTGTCGCCAGCGTGGAACCGCATGAACGCGCTCGACAACAGCGGCGGAGCCGGCAACGTGTCGGGCCGGCGCTGGTCGGGCAGCACATGCTGGGTGATGGCGATCTCGGACGGCGTGGCATGCATACCCTCACCGGCGCCATACAGCTGCTGGCGCAGCGCATGGACCTCTGCCAAGTCCCACCAGCTGCGAAGCCGGAACTGCAGGCTGTCGGCTCCCACCTTGCCAAGACTGCGGTCGGCATGCAGCTCCTGGACCGCACACCAAGCCGGCGCGAGATTGCCCCCGTGCCCGTTGAGCAGGTAGAACTGCCGAAAACCGCCACAGGCCAGCGATTGCACGTAATCGATCAGCACTTGGATCAGCGTGGTCGGCCGCAGGCACACCGTGCCAGGGAAGCCGAGGTTGAACTGCGCCGGCCCGAGCGACAGGGTGGGGCCGACGAGCGCGCCAGTCAGCGCACCGGCCTCGCGTGCCACCGTCTCGGCCGTGATGCTGTCGGTGCCGATCAGGCCCGTCGGGCCATGCTGCTCGGTTGAACCGAGCGGAATCAGGATGCCCCGGGAGCGTTGGAGATAGGCCTCTACTTCGGGCCAGGTGGCGTGTTGCAGGACCATGAAGTCAGTCGCTTTTTCGATTCGGTTGCCTGGAGCCTGGTTGACGGATCACAGTTTGCTTGCTGTCCGACCGCAGTATAGGCAAGAAAGAAGGACGCAAGGCCACCTGTCTATGCAAGCGCCATGCGAACCAGTCGACAGGCCCGCCAGCGGCCCACATTTCACGCCGGGGCGCCGACGGACCACCGGCGCGAGACTGCGCCAGCGTTATCCACACTCTCCAGTGTCACGCCGAAGCCCCACAACCGGGCCACGTGCCGCAGGACCTCGGCGGTGGCATCGGCCAGCGGACGGTCGCGGTACTGGCTGTGCCGCAACGTGAGTGTGCGGTCGCCGCGCAGGTTCACGTTCCAGACCTGGATGTTGGGCTCGCGGGTTCCGAGGTCGTATTGTTGGGACAGGCTCTGGCGCAGGCGCTGATAGCCCGCCGCGTCGTGGATGGCGGACACCTCCAACTCGCCCCTGCGATCATCGTCGTGGATAGCGAACAGACGCATCTCCCGCATCAACCGGGGACTGAGAAACTGCCCGATGAAACTTTCGTCCTTGTAGTTGCGCATGGCATGGTCGAGTGTGGGCAGCCAGGGCGCGCCGGCAATATCCGGAAACCAGGCGCGGTCCTCGTCGGTGGGCTGCTCGCAGATGCGGCGCATGTCGCTGTACATCGCAAAGCCGAGCGCATACGGATTGATGCCGCTGTAGGCCGGGTGGTTGACCGGCGGCTGGTAGATCACGTTGGTGTGCGATGTCATCCATTCGAGCATCGCGCCGTCGGTCAGCTGGCCTTCGTCGTACAGGCTGTTGAGCAAGCGGTGGTGCCAGAACGTAGCCCAGCCTTCGTTCATGACCTGGGTCTGGCGCTGCGGGTAGAAGTACTGCGCCACTTTGCGCACGATACGCACGACCTCGCGTTGCCAGGGCTCGAGCAGTGGCGCGCTTTTCTCGAAGAAGTACAGCAGGTTCTCTTGGGGCTCGGCCGGGAAACGCTGCGCCGCCTCGGCCACCCCGGCCTTTTCCCCGCGCACCGGAACCGTACGCCACAGGTCGTTGACCTGCTGCTGCGCATGGGCTTCGCGGACCTGTCGTTCGGTCATCTCCTGGGCCAGCGTCCGTCGGCTGGGTCGCCGATAGCGGTCGACCCCGAAATTCGCCAACGCGTGGCAGGAATCGAGCAGGGTCTCCACTGCCTCCTGACCGTGGCGCTCTTCGCATTCGGCTACATAGTTGCGCGCATAAACCAGGTAGTCGATGATGGACGAGGCATCGGTCCACATGCGAAACAGGTAGTTGCCCTTGAAGAAGCTGTTGTGCCCATAGGCCGCGTGGGCGATCACCAGCGCCTGCATCACGGTGGTGTTCTCCTCCATCAGGTAGCTGATGCAGGGGTTGGAATTGATGACGATCTCGTAGGCCAGACCCATATGGCCACGGCGATAGCGCTTTTCGGTGGCAATGAACTCCTTGCCGTAGCTCCAGTGCCGGTAGTTCACCGGCATGCCGACCGACGCATAGGCGTCCATCATCTGTTCGGCACTGATGATCTCGAGCTGGTTGGGGTAGGTATCCAGTCCATGGCGTTCGGCCGCCGCCCGGATCACCTCGTGGTAGCGCTCGATGAGGTCGAAAGTCCAGTCGCTGGCAGCCGACAAAGGCGTGCGCGCACGCCCGGGTGCCGGCGCCGGACACGTCCTCATGCTGCCGCCCCCTGTTTGCGAAAGAGGTTGCGGAACACCGGGTAGATCTGGTCGGCAGCGGTGGCCTTGCGGATCGCGAAGTTCGCCTGTAACTGGGCCAGTTGCTGGTACTCGGTCCACAGGTTCTGCTCTTCCTCGACCACCTGCACATAGGCAAAGTAGCGCACCAGCGGCAGGATGCCGTCGGCCAGCAATTCGCGACAGCGGACACTGTCGTTGCTGTAGTTGTCGCCGTCGCTGGCCTGCGCGCCGTAGAGGTTCCATTCGCTGGTCGGATACCGTGCCACGATGATCTGCTGCATCAGCACCAGCGCACTGCTGACCACCGTGCCACCGGTCTCGGTCGAATGGAAGAAACCTGCTTCGTCGACCTCCTGCGCCTGGGTGTGGTGGCGGATGAAGACGATATCGATCTTCTCGTAGTGCCGCGTCAGGAACAGGTAGAGCAGAATGAAGAAACGTTTGGCGAGGTCCTTGCGTGCCTGGTCCATGGAGCCCGACACGTCCATCAGGCAGAACATCACCGCCTTGCTGCTCGGGATGGGCACCCGTACACGATTGCGAAACCGCAGGTCGATCGGATCAAGGTAGGGAATGCGCTCGATACGCCGCTCAAGCACGCCAATCGCTTCCTGCAGTGCTGCCATGTGCGCGAGCTCGGCATCTGAATCGGGCGGGGCCTGTTCAAGCACTGCGAGTTGCGCCCGGGCTTCTGCCAGCGTACGACGGGGCCCATGGCCGACCGCAATGCGCCGCCCCAGTGCACCGCGCATCGAGCGCACGATGGACAGGTTGTTGGGCGTGCCATCGTGGGTGAACCCGGCCCGGTGCGACTTCCATTGGGGGTTGTCGCCGATCTGGGTGCGCAGCAAGTGCGGCAGGGCCAGGTCCTCGAAGAAGAGCTGCAGGAACTCTTCCTTGCTCAAGGTGAAGCTGAAGTCGTCGTCGCCCTCGCCGGAGTCGCCGGGCTGCCCACTGCCAGCACCGCTGGCACCGCCCGGCGGGCGGGCGATGCGGTCACCCTGCAGGTATTCGGTGTTGCCCGGATGGACCGTGTCGCGTGCGCCGCCGCGCCCGTGCTGGAACAGCGGCTCACTGATGTCCTTGCGCGGTATGGTGATGTTCTCGGAACGTTCGATGTCGCGGATGCCACGGTCGTCGATCGCGCGACGCACCGCATCGCGCACCTGCTCCTTGTAGCGGCGCAGGAACCGCTCGCGGTTGCCGATCGACTTGTTCTTGCCTGACAGGCGGCGGTCGATGATCTGCAGCGCCATGGAGGGTGGTCCGTCTAGGAGCTCTTGCGCACGCGCAGGTACCACTCGCACAGCAGGCGCACCTGCCGTGCGGTGTAGCCCTTGGCCACCATGCGGGTGACGAAATCCTCGTGCTTCTTGGCTTCATCCGCGCTGGCCTTGGCGTTAAAGCTGATCACCGGAAGCAGTTCCTCGGTGTTGGAGAACATCTTTTTCTCGATCACCAGGCGCAGCTTCTCGTAGCTGGTCCAACCCGGATTGCGGCCTTGGTTGTTGGCCCGCGCACGCAAGACGAAGTTGACGATCTCGTTGCGAAAATCCTTGGGGTTGGCAATGCCAGCCGGCTTTTCGATCTTTTCGAGTTCGGCATTGAGCGAAGCGCGGTCGAACACCTCGCCAGTATCCGTGTCACGGTACTCGTTGTCCTGGATCCAGTAGTCGGCGTAGGTCACGTAACGGTCGAAGATGTTCTGCCCGTATTCGCTGTAGCTCTCCAGGTAAGCCGTCTGGATCTCCTTGCCGATGAACTCGGCATAACGCGGCGCCAGGTGCTCCTTGATGAAGCTGATGTAACGGGTCTCCAGTTCGGCGGGGAACTGCTCTCGGCCGATCTGCTGCTCCAGCACATACATCAAGTGCACCGGATTCGCCGCCACCTCGGTACTGTCGAAATTGAACACCTTGGACAGGATCTTGAACGCGAACCGCGTCGACACACCGCTCATGCCCTCGTCGACACCCGCATAGTCGCGATACTCCTGGTAGCTCTTGGCGCGCGGGTCGGTGTCTTTGAGGCTCTCGCCGTCGTATACCTGCATCTTGCTGTAAAGGCTGGAGTTCTCGGGCTCCTTCAGGCGCGTCAGCACCGAGAACTTCGCCATCATCTTGAGCGTGCCGGGCGCGCAACGGGCAGCGCCGAGCGAAGAATCCCGGATCAGCTTTTCGTAGATGCGGGTTTCTTCGCTCACCCGCAGGCTGTAGGGCACCTTGACGATATAGATACGGTCGAGGAAGGCTTCGTTGTTCTTGTTGTTGCGAAATGCCTTCCACTCGCTTTCGTTGCTGTGCGCCAAGACCACGCCGTCGAAGGGGATGGCGCCGAAGCCCTCGGTACCCTTGTAGTTGCCCTCCTGGGTGGCGGTCAGCAGCGGGTGCAGCACCTTGATCGGCGCCTTGAACATCTCGACGAACTCCAGCAGCCCCTGGTTGGCCAGACACAGGCCGCCGGAAAAGCTGTAGGCGTCGGTGTCGTCCTGGGCGAAGCTCTCGAGTTTGCGGATATCCACCTTGCCGACCAGCGAGCTGATGTCCTGGTTGTTTTCGTCACCGGGCTCGGTCTTGGCTACACCGATCTGCTTGAGGATGCTGGGATACCGCTTGACCACGCGAAACTGCCGGATGTCACCCCCAAATTCGTCGAGCCGCTTGACCGCCCAGGGCGACAGGATACGCTGCAGGTAGCGCGGGGAAATGCCAAAATTCTCCTGCAGGATGGGTCCATCTTCCTTGGGGTCGAACAGGCCCAGTGGCGTCTCGTTGACCGGCGAGCCCTTAAGCGCATAAAACGGCACCTGCTGCATCAACTGTTTGAGTCGCTCGGCGATCGAGCTCTTGCCGCCGCCGACCGGCCCGAGCAGGTAGAGGATCTGCTTGCGCTCTTCCAGACCTTGCGCGGCGTGGCGGAAATAGCTCACCACCTGTTCAATGGCGTCTTCCATGCCGTAGAACTCGGCAAATGCCGGGTAACGCTTGATGACCTTGTTGGCAAACAGTCGCGACAGGCGCGGGTCGTTGCGGGTGTCGACCTGCTCCGGTTCGCCGATGGCCTGCAGCATGCGTTCTGCGGCGGTCGCATAGGCCAGTGGGTTGCGCTTGCACTCGGCGAGGTACTCGTCGATCGAGAGCTCTTCCTCCCGGGTCCGGGCATATCGGGCGACGAAATTTCCAATAGCATCCATGAAACCCCCTGCTTCATAAGAAAACAGAACACTTGCCAGGATACGGTACACGCTTTGCCGCTTGGATGCTTAACGCCCCCCGGGTACCCGCCGTTGACGGTACGGACAAGATGGGCGACGCCGCGCTCTTTCAGCTGGTGGGACCGTTGCCAGAGCGATAAGTTGCACGGGCCGGGATTGCACGATGCGTGCCATGTTGACACTTTGCGCCTTGCGCCTTGCTTTTAGGTGTTGGTGAGTGCGTGCGCTGCTGCGCTGGCACCGCAGCCACCAGAGCAGACCCTGCAGATGCCGGTTTGCGTGGCCTGCGGTGCAGTCCCTGCCGCTTCAGGTGCAAGGGTTGAAACGGCGCCCTTACCCTAACCGCCGCCGCGCTGCATGTAAAGATCAAAACGCTTCATGAACCCATAACGCTGCACGTCATCCAGGCCGCTGAAGCGAAAACTCATCAGCATGCGCGGGATGCGGGCCAGGCCGATCACGCGCGGCTCGATGGTGCGCCAGGACAACACCAGTTGCCCCTCGCCGATCCGCGCCGTGAGGGCCTGTGCGACCTGCTGGCAGGGGTGCTCGCCCATGGCGCGGGGCAACCAGCCCAGCCATTCCTTCTCGGTGCACCCCATTTCGCGGTCGAAACTCTCGGCGTAGAACGCTTGCATGCGGCATTACAACACGGGCTCAGCCGCCGGCAATCGGCGGCCAGATCGCCAGCACGTCGCCCTCTTGCAGCGTCTGGGTGTGGCGCAATTCCGGCGCAATGTATCTGCCATTGATCAGCACCAGGTGCACCATTTTCTCGGGCAGCGACAGCGGCGCGATCACCTGCATGATGCTGGCGTCCGGCGCGATGTCCATGGCCATCATGTTGGTGTATTTCAGTTCGACGGGCAGATAGTCGGTCAGCGAGGCGAACAGCTTGAGCGTGATCTTCATCGCGTCGGTCTCAGCGGCGCCGCGTGTCCTGGGCGCCACTCCAGTCACCCTGGCCCTGCGCACTGGCGAGGTAGGCCTCGGCCAGGCGGGTCGGGTCGGCCATCAGTGCCTCTTTCCAGGCGCCCAGATGGATCTGGCCCTCGACCAGGCCGCGCATCACGCCGACATGGTTGGTCCAGCCCACGCTGTTGCACCCCACCAGCACGTCGTCCTTGAACTGCAGGCTCAGGTGGCGCCCGGCCGCAGCGTCGGTCAGTTCGACATGTTCGCCACCGGGTGCGCCTTGCCAGTCACCGAAACTGCTGGAGATCATGCCCAGGGTATCGAGCACATTGATCTGGGTGACACCCTTGAGCGCGGCGGTGAGCCCCACCATGTTGAGGGCGGCGACCCGCGCCTGTTCGGCAGCATTGGGCTGGATCGCACTGACGATGGTCTTGCCGCTGACCTTGTCGAATGCCTCTGCACAGTCGCCTGCAGCATAGATGCCCGGCACATTGGTCTGCAGGTGTTCGTCGGTCAGCACCCCCAGCAGGCAGCGCACGCCCGAGTTTTCGAGGAAACCGATTGCCGGACGCACGCCGGTGGCACTGATGACCAGATCGGCATCGAGGGCCTGCCCGTTGGACAGGTGCACCTGCAGTGGCGCGCCGCCAACGCCCGGCGTTATCGACTCCACCTTGGTGCCGGTGAACACCTGCACGCCCTTGGCGATGCACCAGTCCTTGATCATGCCGCCGGCGGTAGGGCCCATCATGCGCGGCACCATGCGGTCGCCCATCTCGACCACGCTCAACTGCACGCCGCGTGCGGCCAGCGCCTCCATGATGATGCAGCCGATGAAACCCGCACCCATTTGCAGCACGCGGGCGCCCTTGGTGGCCCGTTGCATGATGGCGCGCGCGTCGTCCAGGGTCCAGCACGGGTGGATGCCCGGCAGGTCCATGCCCGGAATCGGCGGGCGCATCGGGTGCGAGCCGGTGGCAATCAGCAGACGGTCGAAGGCTAGGGTGCTCCCGTTGTCCAGCGCCACCGTTTTTGCGGTGCTGTCGACAGCCGTGGCCTGGGCATGCACCATGCGGACCTTGAGATCGTCGAAATGCGTCAGGCTCTTGCGCAGGTAGGTGCCGCGCTCGCCCACGTTGCCAATCAGCAGGTAGGGAATGGCCATGCGCGAGTAGGGTGGCTCCTGCTCATCGCCCACCAGGGTGATGGTGTCCGCAGGCGCCTGTTTGCGGATCGTCTCGGCGGCGATGACGCCAGCCGGGCCGGCGCCAAGAATCACGTGGTGCATGTCGCTCCTCCAGAATCAAAAAAAGAGCGGCCCGACGAGCCGCTCCTGCCCTGCGTCTACCGGGGCGTTTACAGCCCCAGGCGCTCCCGGGTGGCCGCGGTTGGACGGCCCTCGGCATCCCAGCCCCGGGCCGCGTAGTACTTCGGCATCATCTCGGCTAACATGTTGACCTTGCCTTTGGACGGGCCGGTCTTGACGGCTTCGGTGAGCAGCCGCGGCGGCAGGCTGTCGTCCTTGGCGGTGAAACCAGCGCGGTTGTTGAACTCACGCTCCATGTTCCAGATGCGCTCGCCGATCTTGGCCAGTTCTTCGATGGTGTAGCCGTCGTCACAGGCGGCAGAGATTTGTGGCGCCAGGTCCTGCAAGCCCCAGGCGAAGGTGGTGAAGATGCACAGGCCTGAGGAGTCAAAGGCCGCGGTGGCATCTTGGAAGGCCTTGACCAGATCCGGCTTGCCTTCGTGCTCCAACGGGTCGGTCTTGACCGGTATGCCCAGCACCTCGGAGGCGATGGTGTAACCCCGCAGGTGGCAGCCACCCCGGTTGCTGGTGGCGTAGGCGAGGCCGATGCCCTGTATCGCGCGGCCGTCGTAGGCCGGGAATTCCTGGCCCTTGGAGCTCATGCTCAACTCTGGGTGGCCATACTTGGCTGTCAGGCGCTTGGAACCCTGGCCGATTTCCTTGCCGAATCCGCGGCCGTAGATCGTCTCTTCCGTGAGGAAAGCCAAGGCATGCGCCGAACCAAAGTTCGCCTCGATGCCGATCTGCTCCTTGGTCAGCACGCCCATTTCGTACAGTTCCATCACCGCGCCTACCGTGGTGCCGAAGCTGATCGGGTCGATACCTTCCTCGTTGCACAGCAGGTTGGCGTATTGCAGCGCTTCCAGGTCGTTCACGCCGTTGGCAGCACCCAGAGCCCAGGCTGCCTCGTACTCGAGGCCGCCGGATGCGCCCCGGTATTGCGGCTTGTTGACGATGGTGAAGTGGGTCTCGTCCATCTTGCTGATGCGTCCGCAGGCGATCGTGCAACCGAAGCAGGCCTGGTTGGTCACCAGATGCTTCTTGCCGTCGCTTTTGCGCGGCGTGGCCATGGCTTCGGCCGAGATGTCCTTGGCGCCCTCGAACTGGCTGTCTCGGTGGTTGCGCGTGGGCAATGCGCCCACCTCGTTGATCACGTTCATCAGCACCTGCGTGCCATAGGCCGGCAGGCCCTGGCCGGTGACGCCGTTTTCGGCCAGCACCTTCTTGCCAGCGGCGACCGCCTTCATGAAGGCCTTGGGGTCGCGAATATTACCCACACCCTTGGTGCCGCGCACGGCAATCGCCTTGAGGTTCTTGCTGCCCATTACGGTGCCGACGCCCGAGCGGCCAGCCGCACGATGCAGATCGTTGACGACACTGGCGAACAGCACCCCGTTCTCGCCGGCCTTGCCGATACTGGAGACACGGGTCAGCGGGTCCTGCAGGCTCTTTTTGAGCGACTCTTCGGTTTCCCAGACGCTCTTGCCCCACAGGTGCCCGGCGTCGCGCAACTCGGCCATATCGTCGTTCACGTACAGGTACACCGGCTTGGGGCTCTTGCCTTCGAAAATCAGCATGTCCCAGCCGGCCATCTTGAACTCGGCACCCCAGTAGCCGCCAGAGTTGGAGCAGGCGACCGCACCCGTCAGCGGGCTCTTGGTAATGACCGTGTAACGGCCGCCGGTGCTGGCCATGGTGCCCGTCAATGGCCCGGTGGCCCAGATGATCTTGTTGTCGGCACTCAGAGGGTCGACTGTGGCGTCGACCTCTTCGACCAGGTATTTGGTGCCCAGCCCGCGCGACCCGATGTAGGCCCGTGCCCACGCCATGTTCAGCGGTTCGGACTTGATGGTGCCGGTGGTGAGGTTGACGCGCAGTAGTTTTCCAGCCCAGGACATGGTGTTCTCCTTATGCAGCAGAGGGTTGATTGCCGAGCTTGTCGGCCCATTGGGCCATCTTGCCCAGACCGGTCCAGTTGGCGTCGATGAAGGTGATCGCGCCGGTGGGGCAGGCGTCGGCACAGGCCGGCTCGCCACCACACAGGTCGCATTTCTGGACCTTGCCGGTGGACTCGACGTAGTTGATCGTGCCGAAAGGGCAGGCAATGGTGCAGACCTTGCATCCAACGCAGGTGGCTTCGTTGACCTCCATCGCGCCGGTGGTCTTGTTCATGGTGATCGCCTCGACCGGGCAGGCATGCAGGCACCAGGCTTCATCGCACTGGGTGCAGGTGTAGGGCACCTTCTTGCCGGTGTGGTGGAAGTCGAACACCTTGATCCGTGACTTGGCAGTGGCAAAGGTGCCGTAGTTCTCGAATGCGCAGGCCATCTCGCACTGCAGGCAGCCAGTGCACTTGTCCGGGTTGATATGCAACACCTTCTGCATGGGGCTATCTCCTCGTAATGGGGCAACCGTTCGGTGCCGTTTCTATGAATAAAATTACATAAGCATTGTTGAAGGAGGACGCGACTTCCAGACTAGGGGTAACCCTAGTCGGAAAAGGTCGGGAGCCAGAAATTCTCATTCTGAGACAGATTCGCAGCCCACCGGTACCGCACAACTCTGCCATCCAGCAGCTTGCGGCACAATGCCCCGGCCATGCCGACCGGATCCGGATCGATCACCCGCCTCGATGCCATCGCCCATGCACGACGGGCGATCCTGCACGCGCGGGTGCCCACCGGCCAGGCGCTGCTTGCGCCGTGGATAGAGCGCTCCTGGCAACGCTGTCTGGCGATAGGCCACCAGCCGAGGCAGGCCGTCGACTTCGCCCCGCTCAGCACCGCAGCCATGCGCCGCGCCCGCGATGCGAGCCAGGCCCTGACGCAAGCCGCCGGCCCGATACTCACCGACCTTGGCCGGGCCCTCGCGACCACGCGCTACTTTGCAATCCTCACCGATGCCCAGGGCGTGGTGGTGGACGTGAACGGCCCGATCGACCGTGGCGACCGCCGTGCCGACCTGATCACGCGTATTGGCGTCGATCTGTCCGAACACAGCGTGGGCACCACGGCCATTGGCGCGGCCTTAAGCGAACTGCAGCCGGTCTGGCTGCACCGCGGCGAGCATTTTTTCGACGACACCTCCAGCTACAGCTGCGCTGGCGCACCGCTGTTTGGCCCGTCCGGCGCCTGCGTGGGCATGCTCGACCTGACTGGCGTCGACGCCCCCGAGCGACCCGAACTCAGGCATCTGGTGACGCAATCTGCGCGCAGCATCGAGAACCTGCTGGCCCTGCGCCAGCCGCACCAGTGGCTGCTGCGCCTGAACTGGCCGGGCCATCGGCTCGGGGACGACAGCGATGGCCTGGTCGGCCTGGACGGCGATGGGCAGGTCACGACCAGCAACAGTGCCGCACGCGCCCTGCTGCCGGCGCTGGGTCGCTCGGGCGCAGCGCGCTCCGGCCTGGTTCATGCCAGCGAGCTGTTCGCACTGCCGGTGGACCGGCTGTTCGATGCCGCGCGGCATCCCGACGCGCCCATCACGCTGCCCTTGTGGTCGGGCCTTCAGCTGCACGCACTGGCCTGCAGGGCCACCGAAACGCCGCAAGCCCTGGCCGTCCTGCGCGCACCCGCAAGCAGCCCCACCCCGAGAGAAGGCCCGCGGCGCCTGAAAGATATCGAGGCGGCCTTGATCCGCAAGGCGGTGGACGATGCACGCGGCAATGTGGCGCTGGCCGCCAGCCGACTGGGTGTGAGCCGGGCCACTGTCTACCGCAAGCTGGGACTGCGACGCTTCTGAGTCGCGTCAGCGGCCCGCATTCGGAAAGAACAGTTGTTCGCCGCCGATCTTGTAGGCGGCAATAACACCCTGACCCGCCGGCGAGATCACCCAGTCGACAAACTTCTGTGCCTCGGCAAGCTTGACGTGCGGGTGCCTAGCAGGGTTTACCACCATCACGCCGTACTGGTTGAACAGCCGGGTATCGCCCTCCACCAGCAGCACCATGTCACCCCGGTTCTTGAAGCTGAGCCAGGTGCCCCGGTCGGCCAGTACATAGGCGCCGCTGCTCGCCGCGATATTCAAGGCGGGCCCCATGCCGCAGCCACATTCCTTGTAACCGCCGCCTTTTTTGTCGGCCAGCCTGGCCATGCTCCAGAAGCGCAACTCGGCTGCGTGGGTGCCGCTCTTGTCGCCGCGCGAAACGAAATTGCCATTGGCTGCCGACAGCCGGCGCAGGCCCTCGACAATATCTCGGCCCCGCGAGCGGGCCGGGTCGCCTGCCGGCCCCACCAGCACAAAATCGTTGTACATGACGGGGAATCGCTTCACGACAAACCCTTCTGCCACGACTTTCTCTTCTGCCACCGGGTCATGCACGAACAACACATCGGCATCACCGCGCCGGCCCATGTCGATTGCCTGACCGGTGCCCTGGGCCACGATCTTGATGTCGATGCCGCTGGCCTTCTTGAATTCCGGCAGCAGATGGGCGAACAATCCTGACTGCTCGGTCGAAGTCGTCGAGGCCATCACGATGACCGGCGCCTGCGCGCGCGCAGCGGGTACCAGCAACGCAGCGCCCAGCAACACCAGAGCCAGGCGACAGTGGACAGCGACAGCATGCAGAAAATGCAGGTTCACGACAGTTCTCCTTTGACAAACAGATGGGCCGCCGCAGACACCTGCTGCAAGCGTGCCGAGTCGAAAAAATCCTGTACCGGCAGATCGGCAGCCACGCGGCCCTGCTCGAGGTAGACCACCCGGCTGGCCAGGCGCTTGACCTGCCCCAGGTTGTGGCTCGCAAACACCATGGTCAAGGGCTGCGCGCCACTGCCGGCGGCAAACTCCGCCATCAAGGCCTCGACCTCGCGCTTGGCATTCGGGTCCAGGCTGGCGGTCGGCTCGTCGAGCAGCAGCACGGCGGGCCGGCGTACCCAGGCCCGGGCCAGTGCCACGCGCTGCTGCTGCCCGCCCGACAGCGTGCGGGCGTTGCGCCGGGCCAGTTCGGCCAAGCCGACCCGCTCCAGCCCTTGCAACGCCCGGCTTTGCGCTTCACGCCAGCGCAAGCCACTCAGCCACAGGCCCAGTGCCACGTTGTTGCAAACCGAGGTGCGCAGCATGAAAGGCCGCTGGAACAGCATGGCCTGCGCCGCCTGGCCCGTCGTATGCAAGCTGCCGGCAGACAGCGGCTGCAGCCCATGCAGCACCCGCAGCAGCGTGCTCTTGCCGCTGCCATTGCTGCCGACCAAAGCCACCCGCTCGCCCGCGCCGATCTGAAGCCCCACCCGGGACAGTGCCGCCACCTGGCGGTACCAGACCGATGCGCCACGCAACTCCAGCACCGGCGTCATGCGCCAACACCTTGCAAGAGGGCACCCGACCCGCCATCGACGCGCTCGCGCCAGCGCCGCACCAGGGCGATCAGCGCGTTCAACGCCAGCACGACCGCCAGCAGCACGATCCCCAAGCCCAGTGCCAGCGGCAGGTCACCCTTGCTGGTCTCCAGTGCAATGGCCGTGGTCATGACGCGCGTGAAGCCGTCGATGTTGCCACCGACGATCATGACCGCGCCCACCTCGGACACGGCCCGGCCAAAGGCGGCGATCAGTACCGTCAGCAAGGCGTAACGCTCGTCCCAGGCCAGCAGCAGGCTGCGCAGCATCGGCCCGGCGCCCAGCGACTGCAACTGTTCGCCATGGCCATGCTCGGCATCTTCCACCACCTGGCGAGTCAGCGCCACGACGACCGGCAGCACCAGAATGGATTGCGCCAGCACCATGGCCTGGAAGCTGAACAACCAGCCCAGCGCGCCCAGCGGGCCCGAACGCGACAGCAGCAGATAGACCACCAACCCGACTACGACCGACGGCATGGCCAGCAAGGTGTTGAGCACGGTGAGCACGGCGCCCCGGCCGGCAAACCGGGCAACGCCCAGCCAGGAACCGGCGAGCAGCCCGACACCACAGGCCAGCAGGCAGGCCATGCCGCTGACGGCCAGCGAACGCGCCACGATGGCCCACAGGCCCGGGTCGGGGTTGATGACGAGTTCGAGCGCTGCAACCGCACTTTGCGTAAAGGACGACATGGGGCTCCACAAAACCGGCTTGGGGTATCGTAGGCGTTCATGGCATTCCCCGCGATATGAACCACTGTGCATAGGCTCCAGCTCCACTACACGCTCGGGCAGGACAGCAGCCCGGCACGGGTTCGCAACCCGCTGATCGACCTGCTGCAGGCCGTTGCATCGCAGGGCTCGATCTCGGGTGCCGCGCGGGCACTGGGCCTGTCTTACCGCCATGTGTGGGGGGAACTGCGTCGCTGGGAAGACGCACTGGGCAACGGGCTGGTGGTCTGGGAAAAGGGCCAGTCGGCCACGCTGACGGAATTCGGCTCCAAACTGATGTGGGCCGAACGGCAGGCCCAGGCGCGCCTGGCGCCGCAAATAGAAGCGCTGCGCGGCGAACTGGAGCGCGCCTTTGCGGTCGCCTTCGACCCACAAGCCCATGTGGCAACCCTGTATGCCAGCCACGACGACGCGCTGGCGGCATTGCGTGAATACGCGCTGCTGGCAGATTCTGACAATCCCTCCGCAGGCCCCTTGCACCTGGACATCCGCTTCTGCGGCAGCCTGGACGCGATCCGCGCACTCAACGAAGGGCGCTGCGAGATTGCGGGCTTTCATACCCTGCAGAACCCGGCGCGCGGCTCGCTGGCCGAGCGCATGTACAAGCCCCTGCTGCGCCCGGGCTGGCACAAGATCATCGGTTTTGCCCAGCGCACCCAGGGGCTGATGGTGGCCCGCGGCAACCCGCTGGCGTTGCAGTCCCTGCAGGACCTGCAGCGCAGCCAGGCGCGCTACATCAACCGAGCCCACGGCACCGGTACCCGCCTCGTGCTCGACGAATTGCTGGCCCAGGCCGGCCTGCAGGGCACGGACCTGCGTGGCTACGACCAGACGGAACCCTCACACAGCGCCGCCGCACTCGCCATCGCGGCAGGCCATGCCGACGCAGGGCTGGGCATTGAGCTCGCGGCGCACAAGCAGGGCCTGGACTTCATCCCGCTGGTCCAGGAAAACTACTTTCTGGCCTGCCTGAAATCCGTGCTGGACCAAACGCCCACGCAGGCCTTGCTGACCCTGCTGCGCACGGCCCAATGGCAGGCACGGCTCGACGCCATGCAGGGCTACCGCAGCAGCTACTGCGGCGAGGTGCTGGCGCTGCGGTCCGTGCTGCCGTGGTGGTCGTTCACGTCGCGCAAGACCGGAAACCGGCAAACAGGTGGTCGGCCTGGGGCAACTGGAAGTTCCTGAAGCGGGGATGCTTCATGCGCTCGCGGGTGGCAAATGACGCGCCACGCAGCACCTTGTGGCTGCCAAAGCAGGCCTCTGAATACCCGCGCCATGGATCAGCCACGAAACCCGGGTAGGGGCGCGCTGTGTTGCCGGTCCACTCCCAGACCGTTCCCCATCGGAAACCGCGCCGCTGCGCCGTATGGGCGGCCAGCTCCCACTCCACCTCGGCCGGCAGGCGTCGACCGGCCCAGCGGCACCAGGCGTCGGCCTCCCACCAGCTCACGTGCATGGCGGGCTGGCCACCGAGCATGCGCCGTGCCGTGCCGAAGCGGGTCTGCATGACCGCGCCACTCGCGACGCCGATCTGCTCTACATAGCGTGGCGCCCGACCGCCCTGCCCTGCCGACTGCGCCTGCAGCCAGGCCCAGCCATCCGCATGCCAGCACTCGGCGCGGTCGTAGCCACCATCGTCGACAAACTCCACGTACTGCGCCCAGCTCACGGGTTGGGCGTCGATCTCGAACTCCGGCACGTCCACCGGGTGGGCCGCCCGCTCGTTGTCGAAACTGAATCCTGGACCGGGCGGGCTGCCCAGCAACCAGCGCGCAGCCGGCACCAGCAGCGGTGGGCGCGCCGCCATGGCGCCCGGCATGTCGATGGCCAGCGGGCAGCCGAGGGTCTGGGCCAGCTGGATCAGCGTCTCGCCATGCAGGTCCTCGTGGCACAGGGCCAGCCGAAAGAAATACAGCGCTTCGTCGGTTTCGGGCGTTTTGGCGAGCAATTCGAGCGTCGTTTCCAGGGTGTCCATCAGATAGGTCTTGACTTGCATCAATGCAGGCAAGGACACCGAAGCGCTTCGGGCTTGCGGCAACTGCGTATCGCTCCACCAAATATCGGCTTCGGACTCGATCGATGCCAGCCGCGTGGCGACCGCATCGGCGCCAGTACCCCGGTGGCGGCGCACATTGCGGGCGATCCACCACTCCTGAAACCAGCCGATATGGCCCAGCGTCCACCAAGGCGGATCAACCTCGGCGCTTTGCGGAACAACAAAGCCACCAGGCTCCAGCGCGTCGGCCAGCTGACCGGCCAGGTGCAGCGTGTGGTTGCGGGCGTCCATCAGGGCCACCGACAACAGCTCGCGCCCGGCGCGGCGCATGTCGGGCGAATCGACTCCTTGAATCAGGTTGTGTTGCATCTGCAGATGGTATCCCCCACCCCTGGCCAAGGGCCTTTGCGTGCGGTTGTCTAGGGGAAAGCCCTGCCGTCACAGGCCGGTTTTGTCCATAGAATTCTGCCGGGCAGGCGCCGAGCGTCTGCTTTGTTACTTGCACCATGTCGGGCCGTGCGCAGGCACACGCCCATTGTCTATTTACGGGAGATATCTCTATGGATCGTCGTTCGATCATCAAGAATGCCGGCCTGGCCGGTGTGCTGGCCAGTGGCATCGCACCAGCCGTCGTGCACGCGCAGGCCAATATCCGCTGGCGCCTCACCTCGGGATTCCCCAAGGCGCTTGACACCATCTATGGCGCTGCGGAATCCTTCTCGAAGAAGGTCAAGGACATGACCGGCGGCAAGTTCGAAATCTCGGTGCATGCCGCCGGCGAACTCGTCCCGATGCCTGGCCTGGTCGACGCGGTGCAGAACGGCACCGTGGAAATGGGCCACACCGCACCATACTACTACTTCGGCAAGAACGACGCCTTTGCCCTGGGCTGCGCCATCCCCTTCGGCCTCAACAGCCGCCAGATGACTGCCTGGAGCTACGACGGCAACGGCCTGAAGCTGATGCGCGAGTTCTACGCCGGCTACGGTTTCACGAGTTTCCCGATGGGCAATACCGGCGCCCAGATGGGCGGCTGGTACCGCAAGCAGATCAAGACCGTCGCCGACATGAAGGGCCTGAAGTTCCGCGTCGGCGGCTTTGCCGGCAAGGTCACGGCCCGCCTGGGCACGGTGTCGCAGAACATCCCCGGTGGCGAGATCTACCAGGCGTTGGAAAAAGGCACCATCGATGCCGCCGAATGGGTGGGTCCATACGACGACCAGAAGCTGGGTTTCTTCAAGGTCGCACCGTTCTACCACTACCCTGGATGGTGGGAAGGCGGCCCGCAACTCGATCTGTTCGTGAACCAGAAGGCCTTTGACACGCTGACGCCTGAATACAAGGCCATCATCGAATCGGCTGCCGCGTTTGCGCACACCGAAATGCAGGCCAAGTACGATGCCCGCAACCCCGGTGCCCTCAAGGAACTAGTGGCCAACAAGGTGAAGCTGGTGGCGTTCCCAAAACCGGTACTGGATGCTTCCTTCAAGGCGGCCATGGACCTGTACAGTGAACTGCGTGGCAGCAATCCGGCGTTCAAGAAAATCTATGACGACTACAGCGCATTCCGTCGCGAGTCGAATCTCTGGTTTCGTTTCACCGAGGCACGTTTCGACAACTTCATGCAGTCGGTCAAGCTCTGACCTGCGCGTTGCAGCCTGGCGAGCCAGGTCACACGCCCAAAGGCCCCGCATTGCGGGGCCTTTTTTGTGGGCCTGGCGGGCACCACGGTTCGCAGCACCCCTACCCGGTTTTTACCCGTCAAGGTTTCTTCTTGGCGTCGTCTTTCATGGCGTCCTGCAACGCCTTCATCGGATCGTCCTCGGCCACGTCCTCCGAGCCCTGCTCTGAGGACGCTCCATCACTGGACGACGCAGCGGGGTCGGAGGCGCCCGCTGCAGCCGGCTCGGCGCCTGCGGCCTCCTTCTGCTGCTCGTCCTGCATCTGCTGCAGGATCGTATCGGCATCCACTCTTTCGCCCTTCTCGATGCCACCGGTCACCAGGCTCGGGAAGGCGATGACGGCGGTGACCATGGCCACCTGCAGGACGATGAAGGCGATCGATCCCTTGTAGATCTGTGCAGTCGTGACGGCCGGGATCATCGCCCCGGTCACCCGGTCCCTGTAATCCTTCTTGGCCGCGACGCTACGCAGATAGAACAGCGCAAAACCGAACGGCGGCGTGAGAAACGAGGTCTGCAGGTTCATGGCAATGATCACACCGAACCAGATCATCACCGCGTCGACCGGAACACCCGGCAGCAGGGAGGGCAGAATCTTTTCTGCGACCGGCGCCAGGATCGGGATCACGATAAAGGCGATCTCGAAGAAGTCGATGAAACACCCGAGGATGAACACCAGTATGTTCACCACGATCAGAAAGCCCAGCGCGCCGCCGGGCATGTCCTTGAACAGATGCTCGACCCAAATATGACCGTCAGCCGCATTGAAGGTGAAGCTGAAGACGGTGGAGCCGATCAGGATGAACAACACGAAGGTCGCCAGTTTGGCGGTACCGTCGAGCGCCTGTTTCAGCAGCGCAAAGCCCAGGCGCCGGCGCGACACCGCCATGATGAGGGCGCCCATCGCACCCATGGCACCCCCTTCGGTCGGTGTGGCGACGCCCAGAAAAATCGTGCCCAGCACCAGGAAGATGAGCACCAGCGGGGGTATCAACACGAAAGTGACCTGCTCTGCCAGTTTGGACAGCAGGCCCAGGCCGGTGACACGGTTGAGGATGGCCAGCGCCAGCGCCAGCAAGGACGCCACGGTCATCGACAGGATCACCACCTCATCCCCTGGCGAGGGCGTGGAGCGCTCCAGCCAGGCCACCATCACTGCATGGTGCTGGGTGGACCAGAACCAGCCGGCGGCGGCACAGGCGCCCAGCAACACGATCAGCGACACATGCCCACTGGCGCCGTTGCCTTCGCGGTAGATGCGCGCTTCGGCAGGCAGGGCCGGCACCCACGAGGGCTTCACCACCGCGACTACGAGAACAAACGCCAGATACAGACCCACGAGCAGGAGGCCGGGGACCAAGGCGCCGGCGTACATGTCGCCCACCGAACGGCCGAGCTGGTCGGCCAGGACGATCAGCACCAGCGACGGCGGGATCGCCTGCGCCAAGGTACCGGATGCCGTGATGGTGCCGGTGGCGATGGTGCGGTTGTAGCCATAACGCAGCATGATCGGCAGCGAGATCAGGCCCATCGAGATCACCGCTGCAGCGACCACGCCAGTGGTGGCGGCCAGCAGCGCACCAACCAAAATCACCGCGATCGCCAGGCCACCGCGTACCGGGCCGAACACCTGCCCCACCGTTTCCAGCAGGTCCTCGGCCATGCGGGAACGCTCCAGGATGATGCCCATGAAGGTAAAGAACGGAATGGCCAGCAGGGTGTCGTTGGACATGATGCCCATCACCCGCAGCGGCAAGGCCTGGAACAGGTTGGTCGGAAACAGGCCGGCTTCCATGCCGATGAAGCCGAACAGCAGGCCGGTGGCGGCCAGGCCGAAGGCCACCGGAATGCCGGTCAGCAGGAAACAGAACAAGCCCGCGAACATCAGCGGGACGAAGTTCTCGGCAATCAATGCGACCATGTCAAAGGCTCCCAGCGGGCTTGACCGAGAGGCGCGCCTCGGCTTCGATGGCCAATTCCTCGGCCAGCTGCTCTTCGACCGACTTCTCATGCTCGATGGTGAACGGCTCGGCCAGGTGACCGGTCAGGTAGGCGACCCGCTTGATCAACTCCGACACCGACTGCATGACCAGGATGCCGAAACCCAGTGGAATGAGCAGGATCACCGGCCAGCGGATCAGGCCGCCAGCGTTCTGGCTCATTTCGCCCGACACAAACGCGTTGTAGAACACCGGCCAGCCCAGGTTGATCATGATGATCGACAGCGGAATCGTGAACACCACGATGCCCACTGCATCGATGATGGCGTTGGTGCGTTTGGACAGGCGCGTCGAAATGAAGTCGATGCGCACATGGCCATTCTTGAGCATGACATACCCCACGCCCAACATGAACACAGCAGCAAACAGGTACCACTGGATTTCGAGGTAGGCATTGGAGCCCACGTTGAAGGCCTTACGCATGATGGCGTTGCCGGCACTGATGGCCGTGGCCGCCAGGATCAGCCACATGACCACCTTGCCAAGGCCCAGGCTGATGGCATCGATCAGCCGGGAGAGAAAGAGGAGCGCGGACATACTGTCTCCGAAAAAGGCAACTTCTGGACTGCGTGAAGGTTAACCGCTCCGTCCGGGGCAGCGCCCCGTGAAAGTACCTATTCGCCTAGGGGAAAACACTGCCCCGGTGCGCCTTCAAATCGGTTCGCCCCGCGAAGGGGCGGGCCAAAAGTCCTTCAGGCGACGATCTTGAGCACTGGCCGCGATGCCTCGATCACTGAAGCGAAGCGCGCCTCGACCGAGGCCCGGATGCCGGCCGCATCCAGACCCTGCAGGGCCATCAATCTGGCGGGGTCGCCATGCTCGATAAACACATCGGGCAGGCCCAGATGCAACAGCGGCCGGACGATACCGGCAGCGGCCAGGGCCTCACCGACCGCACTGCCGGCGCCGCCCATGACGGCGCCGTCCTCGACCGTGACCAGTGCCTCGTGCTGGCGCGCGATCTCGAGCAGAAGTTCGGTGTCCAGCGGCTTGGCCCAGCGCATATTGGCCACGCTGGCGTTGATCTGCTCTGCCACTTCAAGTGCCGGGTACAGCAGCGTGCCGAAGACCAGAATCGCCACACCGCGCCCGCTACGGCGCAATTCGCCCTTGGCAAAGGGCAGTGGCTGCAGGTCGGCAAGCTGGGCCATGCCCACACCCGCGCCGCGGGGGTAGCGCACCGCCACCGGATGGTCCTGGGCAAAGGCCGAGCTCAGCAATTGCCGGCATTCGCTTTCGTCAGCGGGACACGCGATGCTGACGTTCGGCACACAGCGCAGGAAGGGAATGTCGTAGGCACCGGCGTGGGTGGCGCCATCGGCACCCACCAGCCCCGCGCGGTCGAGCGCAAACACCACCGGCAGTTTCTGCAGCGCCACGTCGTGGATCAGCTGGTCGTAGGCGCGCTGCAGGAAGGTCGAGTAGATGGCCACCACCGGCTTGAGCCCTTCGCAGGCCAGGCCGGCGGCAAAGGTGACCGCATGCTGCTCGGCAATGCCGACATCGAAGTAGCGCGCCGGAAACCGCTTCTCGAACTCGACGAGGCCGGATCCTTCACGCATGGCTGGCGTGATGCCGACCAGCCGGTGGTCCTGCGCAGCCATGTCGCACAGCCACTGGCCGAACACCTGGGTAAAGGTGGTTTTGGCGGGTGTGCTGGCCTTGACAAGCCCGACCGCCGGGTCGAACTTGCCAGGACCGTGGTAGTTGATCGGGTCCGCCTCCGCCAGCCGGTAGCCTTTGCCCTTGCGGGTGACCACATGCAGGAACTGCGGACCATTCAGATTGCGGATGTTCTCGAGCGTGGGAATCAGCGACTCGAGGTCGTGGCCGTCGATGGGCCCGGTGTAGTTGAATCCAAACTTCTCGAACAGCGTGGCCGGCACCACCATGCCCTTGGCCTGCTCCTCGATGCGCTTGGCCAGCTCGAACAAGGGCGGTGCGCCCTTAAGCATCGACTTGCCGACATTCTTGGCCGCTACATAGAACTGGCCGGTCATGAGCTGCGCCAGGTAGCGGTTCAGCGCACCGACCGGCGGGCTGATGCTCATGTCGTTGTCGTTCAGGATCACCAGCAGGTTGCCGTGCGCCACACCGGCATTGTTGAGCGCCTCGAAGGCCATTCCGGCAGTCAGCGCGCCATCACCGATGATGGCCACCGCATGCCGGTTTTCGCCCTTGATCCGCGCCGCCTGCGCCATACCCAACGCGGCCGAGATCGAGGTGCTGGAATGTGCCGTGCCAAACGCGTCGAATTCGCTCTCGGTGCGCTGCGGGAAACCGCTCAGGCCGCCGAACTGGCGCAGCGTGTCCATGCGCTCGCGCCGGCCGGTCAGGATCTTGTGCGGGTAGGTCTGGTGCCCCACGTCCCACACCAGGCGGTCGTGCGGCGTGTTGAACACGTAGTGCAGTGCGACTGTCAGCTCCACCGTACCGAGGTTGGAGCTCAGGTGACCACCGGTCTTGGACACGCTGGACAGCAGATAGGCCCGCAGCTCGTGGGCCAGCGTCGCGAGCTGGCCGCGCGGAATGCGCCGCAGGTCCGCCGGGCTGTTGACGGTGTGCAGGAGCGGGTAGGAAGCCTGTGTCATGAGAGGAATGCCTCAGGGTTGTCAGTTCGACCGGTCCACGACCATGTGCGCCAATGCGCGCAGCGGCGCAGGGTGGGCCAGCCGGGCTTGCGCAAGCGCGGTGCAGGCTGCATCCAGCAGATCGCGCGCATATCGACGTGAGGGCTCCAGGCCCAGCACCGACACATAGGTGGGCTTGTCGGCGAGGGCGTCCTTGCCAGCCGTCTTGCCCAGGGTGGCGGAGTCGGCCGTCACGTCAAGAATGTCGTCGACCACCTGGAACGCCAGTCCGATGGCCGACCCGAAGTCGGACAGGGCGCGCCACTGGTCCGGGTCGGTGGTGCCGCAAGCCGCACCCATCAGCACGCTGCCCTGCAGCAGCGCACCGGTCTTGCGCTGGTGCATGTCGCGCAGTTGCTGTTCAGACAAAGGCTGGCCCACACTGGCCAGGTCGATCGCCTGCCCGCCCGCCATGCCTGCGCTGCCAGCGGCACGCGCCAGCAACCGGCACAGCTGCGCCTGCACGGAGACCGGCACCTGTGCATCCTCGGGCGTGAGCAGTTCAAAGGCCAGGGCCTGCAGCGCATCGCCGGCCAGCAGCGCACAGGCTTCGCCGAACTGCACATGCACGGTCGGTTTGCCACGGCGCAACACGTCGTTGTCCATGCAGGGCATGTCGTCATGCACCAGGGAGTAGGCATGGATCAGTTCTGTCGCGCAGGCGCCGCGCAGAGCGGCCCCTGCATGGCCTTGCACAGCCTCACAGGCACCCATCACCAGCAAGGGGCGCAGCCGCTTGCCGCCATCGAGCACCGCATACCGCATGGCCTGCACCAGCGCAGCCGGCGCCCCGTGCGTCTGGCCGACTGGCGCCTCGGCCGTCACCCACTGCGACAGGGCCTGCTCGACGCGCTCCAGGTGGCCCGCCGCCCAGGGGGCGAACACAAAGCCGTCGGCGGTGCGGGACGTCGAGGCGTCCATCATTCCGCCACCCAGGTCTTCAGGCTGCCGGCTTCTATCACCTTGATCTGGCTCTCGACCGCCACCAGCTTCTCGCGGCAGAACTGCAACAGCTGTGCGCCGCGCTGGTAGCCGCCCATCAGCTCCTCCAGCGGCAGATCGCCCGACTCCAGCCGCCCCACCAACTGTTCCAGTTCCTGCAGCGCGGCCTCGTAAGTGGCCGGCGTGGCGGGTTCAGGGCGGGGAGGCGTGGCCTTGGTCATGGGTAAAGGAGCATCTGACGCAGAAAACGCATTCTAGGCGCTGGCATGGCCCGGCAGGCCCGCGTTTGCACCCGCAAGCACACCGCAGGGCGCGGGTACAATTTGCGCCTTGTCCAGCCGGCGTCCCGTGCCGCAATTCCGTGCCCGCGTGCCACCCCAGTGCAACGCGGGCTTTTTCTCCCTGTGGGGAGTCTTTAGGTCAGGTCACCCATGTCTGATTTAAGCCTTCGACTGCAGCAGGCGCACAGCCCACTACCAGTTTCGAGCTATTTTGATGCGGCATTGTTCCAGCGTGAACAGGCTCGCATTTTTCAGTCGGGGCCCCGCTATGTGGGGCATGCCCTGGCAGTGCCCGAACTTGGCGACTACTATGTCCTGCCGCAAGAGCACGGCGGCCGGGCCCTGGTACGCACGCCCCTGGGGGTCGAGCTCATCTCCAACGTGTGCCGCCACCGCCAGGCCGTGATGCTCAAGGGGCGGGGCTCGCTGCACACCAGCCAGCCCGGCAGCGCGTCGGGCAACCTGGTCTGCCCGCTGCACCGCTGGACCTACAGCGGCGGGGGCCAGGCGCCGGCCGGCATCCTGCTGGGTGCGCCGCACTTTGACCAGGACCCGTGCCTGAACCTGGACAACTACCCAGTGCAGCAGTGGAACGGCCTGATTTTCGAAGCCGGCGTTCGCAATGTAGCGGCCGACCTGCACGGCATGGGTCCGCTGGCCGACCTGGACTTTTCCGGGCACGTGCTGGACCACGTCGAAATGCACGAGTGCCACTACAACTGGAAAACCTTCGTCGAGGTCTACCTCGAGGACTACCACGTCGGGCCATTCCATCCCGGCCTGGGCGGATTCGTGAGCTGCGAAGAGCTGCGCTGGGAATTGAAGGACAACTATTCGGTACAGACCGTCGGGGTGGCCAACCGCCTGGGCCGTGCCGGCAGCCCGGTCTACGAGCGCTGGCAGAAAGCTTTGCTGAACTACCGCGATGGCCAGCCGCCGAAGTACGGTGCGATCTGGCTTACCTACTATCCGAACATCATGGTCGAGTGGTACCCGCATGTGCTGACGGTGTCCACCCTGCATCCGATCGGGCCCCAAAAGACCCTGAACGTGGTGGAGTTCTATTACCCCGAAGAAATTGCCGCCTTCGAGCGCGAGTTCGTCGAGGCGCAGCAGGCCGCCTACATGGAAACCTGTGTCGAGGACGACGAGATCGCGCTGCGCATGGACGCCGGGCGCCGCGCGCTCATGGCCCGTGGTGACAATGCCATCGGCCCCTACCAGAGCCCGATGGAAGACGGCATGCAGCATTTCCACGAGTGGTACCGCAAGCGCATGGGCTCCACCGCCCTGGAGGTCTCCCCATGAACTACAACACGCTGATCACCGCCGAGCAACTGCAGTCCCTGATGGGCAGCGGTGCTCCCCTGCTGGTGTTCGACTGCAGCTTCGACCTGATGAAGCCGCAAGCAGGCGACCACCAGTTTGCCGACGCCCACATTCCAGGCGCCGTGCGGGCGGACCTCGACCGCCACCTGAGCGCGCAGGCAGGCGCACCGGCCGCCAGTGGCGGGCGCCACCCGTTGCCCAGCCGCGAGGCCTTTGCAGGCTGGCTGGGCGATGTCGGCTTCTCCAACACCCTGCAGGCCGTGGTGTACGACCGCCAGGGCGCCAACTACTGTGGACGGTTATGGTGGATGCTCAAATGGGTCGGCCATGAGCGGGTCGCCGTGCTCAACGGCGGCCTGGAGGCCTGGTACGCGGCCGGTGGCGTGGTGACTGGAGGCCACGGCACGAGCCATCCGCCGCAGGTGTTCCGGCTCGGCGACGAGCGCGCCCGGCTGGTCGTCACCGGGCAGGTGCTTCAGAGCCTGGGTCGCCCGACGCAGACGATCATCGATGCCCGTGGCGCGCCCCGATTCCGTGGCGAAGTCGAGCCCCTGGACCCGGTGGCTGGCCACATCCCCGGTGCACTGAACCGCCCGTTTGGCGACAACATCGGCCCTGATGGCCGGTTCAAGTCTGCCGCCAGCCTGCAAGAGGAGTTTGGCCAGTTGTTGGCCGGGCGCGACCCTGCCACGGTGGTCCACCACTGCGGCAGTGGCGTGAGTGCCGTGCCGAACATCCTGGCCATGGAAGTGGCCGGGCTCGGCCGCCAGGCGCTGTATGCCGGCAGCTGGAGCGAATGGTGCAGCGACCCCGCGCGACCCTGCGCCCAGGGCTGACGCCACCGCCGGGCCGGCTAGAACAGGCCCGAGATCTTTCCGTCGTCGTCGATGTCGATGCGTGACGATGCCGGCTCCATCGGCAGACCCGGCATGGTCATGATGTCGCCGCAGACCATCACGACGAACTCGGCACCCGCTGCCAACCGCACCTCACGCACATTGACGACATGGCCTGAGGGCGCAGCGAGCAGCCGCGCATTGGTCGAGAACGAATACTGGGTCTTGGCCACGCACACCGGGTAATGGCCGTAGCCGTCCTGCTGCAGCCGGTCGATCCGGGCCCGCACGGCGGCATCCGCCGAGATGTCGGCGGCGCCGTAAATCTGCGTGGCGATCGTCTTCATCTTGTCCCACAGGCTGTCCTCGTCGGCATAGACCAGACGCATCCGCGCCTGACCCGACTCGGCCAGAGCCACGACCTTGCGGGCCAGTTCCTCGGCGCCCGCCGATCCATCCGCCCAATGGCGGGCGACCACCACCGGCACCCCCTGGCGGTCCATGAGGCTGCGCAGCAGGTCGAGCTCTTCGGGCGTGTCCGACGTGAAATGGTTGATCGACACCACGCACGGCAGGCCGTAGTGGTGGCGGATGTTGTGCACGTGGCGCTGCAGGTTCGGCAACCCGCGTTCGAGCGCCGCCAGATCAGGCCGGTTCAGATCTGCCGCCGCGACTCCGCCGTGGTGCTTCAGTGCGCGCAAAGTAGCCACCACCACCGCGCAGTCCGGCCGCAGGCCCGACTTGCGGCACTTGATGTCGATGAACTTCTCGGCCCCCAGATCCGCCCCGAAACCGGCTTCGGTCACCACGTACTCGCCCAGCTTGAGCGCGGCCTGCGTGGCCGTGACCGAGTTGCATCCATGCGCAATATTGGCGAACGGTCCGCCGTGGAGGATGGCCGGATTGTTCTCCAGGGTCTGCACCAGGTTGGGCTTGATGGCGTCCTTGAGGAGCGCCGCCATCGCACCCTGCGCTTGCAGGTCAGACGCTCGCACGGGTACCTGCGCGCGGGTGTAGCCCACGATGACGTTGCCCAGGCGCTGCTTGAGGTCCTTGCGCGAAGTGGCCAGGCAGAAGATCGCCATCACCTCCGAGGCCACCACGATGTCGAAGCCATCCTCGCGCGCAAAGCCATTGCCCGGCCCGCCCAGTGCGACCACAGTGGAGCGCAAGGCACGGTCGTTCATGTCCATGACCCGGCGCCAGACGATGCGCCGCGTGTCGAGACCCAGCGCATTGCCGTGGTGGATGTGGTTGTCCACCAGCGCCGCCAGCAGGTTGTGCGCCAACGCGATGGCACTGAAGTCGCCCGTGAAGTGCAGGTTGATGTCCTCCATCGGCACCACCTGCGCATACCCCCCGCCCGCTGCGCCCCCCTTCATGCCGAACACCGGCCCCAGCGATGGCTCGCGCAGCGCGATCACGGCCCGCTTGCCAATGCGGTTCAGGGCATCGCCCAGGCCCACGGTGGTGGTGGTCTTGCCCTCCCCCGCCGGCGTCGGGCTGATGGCCGTGACCAGCACGAGCTTTCCGTTGGGCCCGTCCAGCCGGTTCAGCCAGTTGAGGTCGATCTTGGCCTTGTAGTGGCCATAGGGCTCCAGCGCGTCCAGCGGAATGCCCAGCCGGTCCTGCGCCAACTGCAAGATCGGCCGGAGGCGGGCTGCCTGGGCGATATCGATGTCCGAGAGGGCCACGTCGTCTCCTTGTGATGTAGTTGTTGCGCTTTTATTGTGGCATCGGTTTGTGCTGTTGCGTCGCCCAAGGCGTGTGGGGGCCGGGTGCGGCGCTTCACTGGGGCGTTCGGGCGCTGGACGCACCGACTGCCTTGCGGTGCTCGGTCTTGCGGCCGCATCGCCAAACTCGCTGCGTTCGCTGCGCTCTCTACGTTCAGACAATGGCGATGAGTCAGTGGACGAACGCGCTGCGCGCTGGCCGCAAGCCCCGCGCTCCTCAGCGCCCCAGAAGCGCGCCGCACCCGGCCCGCACACGCCTTCGACGACGAGTGTTTGGTGGGGGTGGCGTGGTGGGTGCTCGGCCTGCCTTCTCGCTCCGGCGTGCATCGGCCCTGAGCGCGCCGAAGGTTGGGGTAACGCACACTGCATAAGGAGCGTCGCGGCAGGCGGTGCCCGGTGGGGGCGACTTCGGCGGCGTGCCGAGGAGCGCAGGGGGCGGGTCGGTGCGCGCCAGCGCACTTTGTGCTCTGACTCATCGCCACTGTCTGAGCGCAGCGCCCACAGGGCGCGCAGCGAGTTTGGCGATGCGACCCGCCACCGGGCACCGCCTGCCGCGACGCGGGCCACCGCCAAGGTAGTCCCAAGCCAAGCCACGGTCAGACCCGATAGACCCTCTGCGCCGTCCCGCTGAGCAACATCAGGCGTTCATCGGCTGTCAGCGGCGCCGCCAGACGCTTGAAGGCGTTCCACAGGCTGCCGTAGGTGCAGCCACTGCGGTCCACCGGAAAGTTGCTCTCGAACATGCAGCGGCCTGGGCCGAAAATCTCGAGGCAGACCTCGAAATACGGGCGCCATGCATCGGCCAGCACCTGCGAGTGAGGTGGCTGGTCGAGCTTGCGCCACGCAAACCCAGCCACTGGCATGGCCAGGCCGCCCAACTTGAGTGACACGTTCGGCAAGGACCCCAACGGCCGCAGCGCATCGCGCCACAGGTCGAAGATCTCCTGGCGGCGGTTGGCATAAGGACCGATTCCGATCGGTGCGCCGCAGTGGTTGACGATGATCGACACATCCGGGCAGGCACGGGCCAGTGCCAGCAGGTCGTCGAGCTGGTGGAAAAACAGCCAGACATCGAGCGACAGGCCGTGCAGCGCCAGGCAGCGCGTACCGGCCTGCACCTGCAGCTCGCGCAACATGCCGGCACGCGTCGGGTACGACAGATGGATCGCCGGGTCGGTGTCAAAGGCCGCTGCATACCGCACGCCGCGCAGACGGCCCTGCCCTGCCGCCGCATGGGCTTGCAGCACGTCGGCCACTGCATCGCCCAGCGACAGATCGGCACGGGCGACGATACCGGCCGCAACGGCGATCGCCCCTGGGGGTGACCGCACATCGGGCAGCCCCGCTACAAAGGAGGTCTCGCCCACTGGCCGGAGTTGATCCGGTCCGCTGTCGCGGAACTCGGACAGGCACTCGACAAACACACTCGACACCACGCGGTGCCCGCTGGCTGCCACATCAGTGGCAAACTGCGCCGGCAGATAGGTGTGGCCACCTCGGTCCCACAGGTGGTGGTGCGGATCGACCACGATCGCATCGGGGTCGAGCGCGGCCTCCTGGCGCAGGGCCAGCCAGTCCTCCCAGAGCCGCAGGCGCGCGGTGGCCGGCGGTACGCCAGAGGTCACAGGGTGCGGCCGCCGTCGACCGCAATCGTCTGACCGTAGACGTACGAAGCCAACGGCGAGGCCAGGTACAGGCAGGCACCCGCCATGTCGTCGGGCGTGCCCAGGCGGTTGGCAGGAATGCCGTCAAGCCGCTCGCGCAGGCGCTCGTCGTTGCTGATGGTCACCTTGGTCAGCTTGGTGTCCACCAGGCCAGGCGCCACGCCATTCACGCGGATGCCCTTGTGGGCCCAGGCCTGCGCCAGTGTGGCGGTGAGATGGATGGCACCGGCCTTGGAGGCTGCATAGGCCGGGTTGCCCCGCGTTGCGCGCAGCCCGCCCACCGAGGAGATCGTGATCAGCGAGCCCTGGCGTGCTGCCAGCGCGTCGCGGAACTTCGTGGCGCAGGCCATCAGGCTGTTGAGGTTGACGTCGATGATGCGCTGAAAGGTGTCGATCTCGAACTCCTTGCGCCCATAGGCCACCGCACCCTGGCACAGCACCAGCACGTCCAGCGGATCGGGGGACGGTGCTGCCTTGACCGCATCGAAGTCGCCCACATCGACCTGCGCATAGTGCAGGCCTTGCAGATCGGAGCCCGCGTCGGCCCGGTAGTCGGAGGCAGCAGCCCGTGTACCCCAGACATGCACGGTCGCGCCATGGCGCAGGAAGCCGTGTGCGATGCCGTTGCCGATACCGCTGGAGCCACCGACGACCAGCACGGTCCTGCCAGTGAAATCGAGCGGGTTGGCAATGGTGCTGGTCATGTCAGACAGGGCAATCCGGATTGAACACCGGCTGGCGCTTCTCCTCGTAGGCCTTCAGGCCCTCGACCACATCAGGGCCCGTGAAACCGAGGATCTCCAGGGCCAGCGAGTTCTCGAAGATCGGCCACGCCTGGTTGAGCCAGTTGTTCATCGACAGCTTGGTCCAGCGGATCGCGGACGGAGATGCCTTGGTGAGGTTGATCGCCACCTGCAAGGCGGTTTCCTGAAGCCGGTCGTCGTCGACCACGCGCGAGATGAGGCCGATACGCTCGGCCTCTTCGGCGTACAGGTGCTCACCGGACATCAGGTAATACTTGGCCTTGGCCATGCCGCACAGCAGCGGCCAGATGATGGCCGCGTGGTCGCCCGCCGCCACACCCAGGCGCACATGGCCATCGACGATCTTGGCCGAGCGGCCGGCGATAGTGATGTCCGACAGCATCGCCGCAGCGAGGCCGCCGCCGGCCGCCGCGCCATTGATGGCCGACACCAGCGGCTTGGAGAAGTGGATCAGGTTCTTGACCAGGTTGCGCCCATCCTTCCACATGCGCGCACGCCATTCGAATTCGTTGACGAGCTTCTGCTCGAGTTCGAAGTCGCCACCGGCCGAGAATGCACGGCCTTCACCGGTGAGGATCACCGCGCTGACCGACGGGTCGTCTTCGATGTGCTGCCAGACGGTGGTGAGCGAGTGGTGAAACTCGAAGTCCATCGCGTTCATCTTGCCGCGCGCCATGGTGATGCGCAGCACCTGATCGGCAGGCCTGTCGAACTTGAGCGATTTGTAATCGGGATAGGCAGTGTTCATGGGCGTGTTGGGAGTGAGGCGAAAATTCTAAGCCGATTCGTCCGGATCCGATGTCACCTGCGGCGCTGTGTTTCGTATCATCAGGCGCATCAGTGCCGCCGCGTGCAGCAACCGTCCAACACCTCTTTCCACGCCCATGCGCAGCACAACACCATGAACGTCGGACTTGCAGTCACCCGGATCACCCAGCGCGCGCCCAACAGCCTGGCACTGTTCGATGGCGAGCGCACCATGGACTACGCCACCCTCGACCAGCGGACCAACCGCCTGGCAAACCTGCTGCGCGACGGCCACCAGTTCGCCAAGGGCGAACGTGTGGCCCTGCTGGTGCACAACCGCATGGAGGTGGTCGAGGTGCTGGTAGGCGTTGCCAAGGCCGCCCTGGTCTACGTCGGGCTGAACTTCCGCATGACCGAGCCCGAGCTGGTGTCCGTGCTCGACAACGCCGATCCGCGCATGCTGGTCACCGAGCCGGAATTCGAGGCGCTGGCGCTGCGGCTGGCAGCACCATCGGGTATCCCAGTGCTGGTGCTCGACGCCGGTGGCAGTTATGAGACGGCCCTCGCCAGCGCCAGCGCCGCGTTTGCGCCATCGGCCCATACCGCATTCCCGCAGGACCACTTTGCCATCGTCTACACCAGCGGAACGACCGGCCTGCCCAAGGGCATCTTGTTCGACCAGGCGGCGGCCTTGCAGCACGGGGCCGTCGCCTGCCTCGAGTACGAGATCACCGAGCACACGCGCTACCTGATCCAGATTCCGCACAACTCCTGCGTCAACATCACCATCGTGCCGACGCTGATGGCCGGCGCGGCAGTGGGCTTTGCAGAGAGCCGCGGCTTCAATGGGCCCGCCCTGTGCGAAACCGTCGAGCGTCACCGCGTGACGCATACGTTTCTCGTGCCGACGATGCTTGCCACGCTGCTCGAACAGGACCCGGGCGACTTTTCGCGCCGCTTGTCCTCGATCACCACTCTGGGGTATGGGTCCTCGCCGATGCCGGCCGAGCGGCTGCGCACGCTGATCGCGCAATATGGCCCGATCTTCATCCAGCTTTACGGCATGGCCGAGATCGCGTCCATCGGCACCTTGCTGCGCAAGCAGGACCATGTGCAGGCCCTGGCCGACAAGCCGCAATGGCTGGCCTCGTGCGGTCAGCCGTCCTTCGCCACCACGGTGCGGCTGGTCGGGCCGGATGGCGAAGATGTTGCTCGCGGCGAAACAGGCGAGATCATTTTCGGTGGGCCGCACACCATGCTCGGCTACTTCCGCGACCCCGACCGCACCGCCCGGGCGCTGATCGGTGGCTGGCTGCACTCGGGCGATGTCGGCCGCATCGACGACGAAGGGTACTTCTACATCGTTGACCGCATCAAGGACCTGATCATCCGCGGCGGCTACAACCTGGCGCCCAGCGAGGTCGAGAAGGTGCTCTACACCCACCCGGCCGTGCTCGACGCAGCCGTGGTCGGCATCCCCGACGACAAATGGGGCGAGGCGATACTGGCGGTCGTCGCGCTCAAGCCGGGCCAGGGCGTGTCGCCCGATGAATTGCTGCAGGTCTGCCGGGCATCCAGCCTGTCGTCGATCAAGCAGCCGGAACGGGTAGAGGTCGTCGAGAGCATGCCGCGCAACACCATTGGCAAGATCGACAAGAAGGCAGTGCGGGAGCGCTACTGGGAGGGGCGGCGCAAGGTGTGACGCCAGACGTGCATTGGCAACTATTATCTTGTCTACGCCACATGGCGCGCGGGAATCCAGCCGAAGCGCCCGGTAAAGCGGCGCGACCAGCGCTCTGCAGTTGCAATCGCCGCAGTGAGACCGCCGGTCCCGACTTTGAATCCGACAATGACCACCGAATGCATGGTTGTTGACCTCTCAAACCCCAATGGCACAGCGTGCAAATGCAGACGAAGCACGCGTGTACAACAGCGCAGCATGGATAACGCGAGCTTGCACGGTAACGCATCGCCTCGCGTACAAGCGCCGCGTTTCACCAGGGAAACCCCTCTAGGCCAACTCCGTCGTGGCTGAAACACTCCTTTTTCGTTGAACTGCCCACTCCTTTTCCAGAGATACACCATGAAGCAGCCCTTCACGCGCACCCCATGAGCGCGCCAGCGCACAAGGACCGACCTTCACGGGATACGGTTCTGGCCCTGCAGGCGGCCCTGCGGGCCGAGGGCGCATCAGCCAGGCCCTTGGCCGTAGTGCAGGCGCACATCGCTGCCGTGCGCTGCGGCGATGCCGCGCTCATGGCCGCCGATTACAGCGATGCCGCACGGATCCGTCGCGGTACGCAGGTGGTCGTGCCCCGCGAGTACTTTCCGCTTGCGCTGCGGCGCCTGGGAACCAGCGAACTCGTCGTGCACAGCCTCGCCGAAGTAGCGCCGGACGGGCCGGCGCACAGCACGCGGATCGCCATGCACTGGGAGCTGCGCGGCGACCAGGCCAACGGCACACGCGGCACCGACACCTTCACGGTGGTCGGTGACCGCATCACGGACCAGCAGGTGGTCCTGCATACCGCCGACTACTGACGGCGCAGCAGCAGCGATGCGGCTTTTGCGGCCGGCATACCCAACTGCACGCCGGCCGCGCGGGCCAGCGCGTTGGCAGCGCTGATGGTCCCATCGCGGTAACTGCTCAGGCCATCCCCCATCCGCGCAGAGCGCGCGTCCACGGTGGCACCGGCCAGCCCCTCGGCCTGTACCATCGCCAACCCGGCCACACCGGCATCTTCCCGGCCCTTTCCGCCATCGGAACAGATGAAGCCAAAAGGTCGCACTTTCAGCAGGTAGGGCACCGCGCTGCGCCCGGTGTGGCCAGCCGTCACAAGCACGTTGCGCACGTCCTCGGGCAGGCCGAATGCGATCGAATCGGTGCAGACCACCTGGCGCCCCTCCACCCCGGTTTCCATTACGGTGCGGTTGGTCACATCGGCCGCGGTCGGTGAGCGCGGATCCGCCTCCAGCATCCGGCGTGCTGCCTCGCGGACCGACATGCCGGGCACCACGCCGCAATCCGTGGCTGGCCGATTCGCCATGCTGATCACGCCCTGCGTGTACAGATCGACGCCATCGCCCAGACGCACCGTCATCACATCGGCAACGGCTGCGGGGATGTTCAGCGCCTCCAGGTACCACAGACCCGCCACCGCGGCACCGGCAGGCCCGACGCCGCAGTCGATGCCGATGGCACCGCGGGGTCGCTGCTCGGCGATGAAACGCGCCGGCAACACGCCGCAGTACGAGGCATTGATGGCAATGTCGCGGTCGCGGTTGTCCGGCGCCACATCGTAGGCCGAGTCCATGGCCATGATGCGCCCGCGGGCACCGGCATGCAGTTCGGTCTGCGCGCCCATGGTCAGAGCAGGGTCTCGCCGCCGTCGGGCACGGTCATCGTGCCGGTCATGAAGGCCGACTCGTCCGAGAACAGAAAGCACACCGGTGCCGCGATGTCGTCCGGCTCGCCCACGCGCTGCAGCATATTCATTGCCGCCGCCTGCGCCACGCCAGTGTCCAGGTCGCCGCCGCCGCGTTGTTTCCACAGGGGTTCGGTCATGCCACTGCGAATGCGGCCTGGTGCCACCACGTTGACACGCACCAGCGGCGCCGCTTCACGTGCGAGCTGGCGCGTGAAGCCGGCAATCGCGCTCTTGGCGGCGCCATACGGCGAATTGAACTGCTGCGCCGTGATGGCGGCGATGGAGGCCACGTTCACGATCGAGCCGCCACCCTGCGCACGCATGATCGGCAATACGTTCTTGCACACCAGGAAGGTGCCCCCGACGTGCACCCCCATCATGCGGTTCCAGCGCTCGAGCGTCCACTCTTCGATCGGGCCGAAGTCGGCATGACCGGCGGCATTGAAGGCGCAATCGATCCGCCCGAATTCGCGCTGCGTCCTGGCCACCGCGTCGCGCACCCCGTCCTCACTGGCCACATCGCAGGCCAGACCGATCGAGCCCGGCAACTCGGCAGCAACGGCCTGGGCGCGCGCAGCGTCGATATCCAGCACCGCGACCCGCCCGCCCTCGCGCGAGAAACGCCGGGCTACCGCAGCAGCCAGGCCCGACCCACCGCCGGTCGTCAACAACACCTTGCCTTCAAATCGATTCGACATATCTGCTCCTTTGGATTGAATCGAAAAATCTGCGGCTGCAGGCCGCGCCTACATCACGATCGCCACCCGGGCGATCAAACGTTCTGTTCCCCGGACCAGGCCGGCCAGTGGCTCCATGCGCGCGCGCAAGGCGCCGCCCAGCACATGCTGTACGGCCGCATCCGGATGCGGAAAACACAGGATCTCGACCGCGTCGAACAGGCTGAAATGCGGCCCTGAGGTGGCCATGCGGTACACCGTACGACCCAACGCATCGCGCGGCAGCTGCGCCGCCTGCAGGCCGTCGGCCAGGGTGGATGCAGCGACCTGGGGCGCGCAGCGCAGAAAACTCAGCAGTCGCACCGGCTCGCCGCCCAGGGGCGCGTCCGTGCTGCCGAGGGCGTCGCTCACCAGCGGAGGCGGCGAGCACAACACAAATCCTCCGCGCGCAGTATCCACGAACTGTCGGGCGTCGGGCGTCACGGCCTCCCGGTAATGCGCCGACGAAAAGGCCTGGTCGAATCCGGCCGGGGCATCCGCGCCAAACTGTGCACAGGCATCGAATCCCGGCCAGGGCAGCAGCGGTTCGCCCCGATGCAGCACGGCGTGATTTTGCTGGTACAGCGTGAGGCCGGGCATGCCACACACCACTGGTGCATGGCGGTCTTTCCAGTAGGCCTGGAAATCGGCGGCCGACATGCCGGCGCGTCGCGGAGCCATACCGAAACGCATCCACATGTCAGACTTCCTGCGATGCGAAGAAGGCCAGCAGCGCCTTGGCCGTCTGCGGCGCGGCGTGTTCGGGAAACCAGTGGCCGCCCGGCACGGTGCCGACGCGCAGGTTGGCGCACCGCGCCCGCCATTGCGCCTCGATGTCCATCAGCGTGCGCATCAGGCCGTCGGCGCCCCAGACCGCGAGCGTCGGACAGGCCAGCTTGATGTGCAGATCGGCTTCATCGTGTTCGAGGTCGATGCTGGCCCCGGCCCGGTAGTCACAGCATGACGCATGGATCATTGCAGGATTGCGCCAGCAGCGCCGGTACTCCGCCAGCATATCCTGGTCGAAGCTGTCCAGGCCCTTGCCGCCCGTCGCCACCAGGCAACTCTCGAAGTAGTAATCGGGGTCAGCGCCGATAAGCCGCTCCGGGTAGGGGGTTGGCTGCGGCAGAAAATACCACTGCCAGTAGGTCGATGCGATGTTCTTGTTGGTCTGCTGGTAGAGCGCGTGGGTGGGCACCAGGTCCAGCACGGTCAGCGAGCGAACCTGCTCGGGCCAGTCCAGCGCCATGCGGTGCGCCACGCGGCCGCCGCGGTCATGGCCGACGACATGGAAACGGGCATGGCCCAGGGACTGCATCAGCGCCACCTGGTCGGCCGCCATGGCGCGGAAGGAATAGTTGGAGTGGTCCGGCAACCCTGCCGGTTTGGACGAGTCGCCATAACCGCGCAGGTCGGCACAGACCACCGTGTAGCGCGATGTGAGCAGCGGCGCCAGCCGCGCCCATTCCGCCAGGGTCTGCGGATAGCCGTGCAGCAGCAGCACGGCATCGCCCTGCCCGGCGAACACGCAATTGATCGTGACGTCGCCAACCGCGACCTGGCGGCGCGTGAAATCTTCAAACATCGGTGTCTCCTGGGGCAGGCTGGCTCAGGCCAGAGTGGAGCGGAACATCAGCCTGCGGTTGTGCGGGGCGTCCAGCGCTGCAAAGTCGTAATCGAGCGGGGCGTAGTGCATGGTGCCCCGGTTGTCCCACATCACCACATCGCCCGCCTGCCAGCGGTGGCGGTAGGTATGGGCTGGGCGGGACGACAAATGGAACAGGTAATCGAGCAAGGGCGCGCTGTCGGCCATGCTCCAGCCTTCGAAATGGTCGACCATCTGCTCGCTCACGAATATTGTCTTACGGCCGGTGTCTTCGTGCACCCGTACCACCGGGTGCCAGGTACCGTTGAGCCGCTGCAGTTCCTCCTGCTCGACCGCCGTGAAGGCCTTGCGGCCGACTGTCGCCAGCGTGCGCGAGCTGAACAGCGAATGGAAGGCGCGCAGATTCTCCAGCGTGGCCTTCAGGCCGTCGGACAAGGCGTCGTAGACCTGCGCCATGTTGGCGAACATCGTGTCGCCGCCGAACTGCGGTGCGTACACACAGCGCAACAGCGAGGCGCGGGCCGGCACGGGCAGGAAGGACTGGTCCGAATGCCATTGCTGGGCGGCGTTTTCGGTCTCCGAACGCTTGCCGTCATTCTTGATGTTGGTCACCCTGAAGATGTCGGGGTAACCCGGCGGCGCGTTATTGCCCAGCAAACCGGTCTTGGCCAGGGGCCCGAAGCGCCGCGTGAAAGCCAGGTGCTGGTCGTGGTTGATCGGCTGGTTGCGGAACAGCAGGATGCCGCGTTCGCCGAGCAGTTGCCACAGGGCCTGGATGGTGCTCTCGGGGATGGCGGCACTGTCACACAAATCCAGACCGGAGATCTCGGCGCCGGTGCGCCAGGACAACACGTGGGCATCGAAGCCAGGTCCCGGCACGACAGCCGTGACCGCAGATCGGGCGACAGTGGTTTCCATGGCGGCCACCAGGAGGCTCAAGCGAGTGTCGAGCGGAACATCAGCCGTTGGTTTGCGGGCTGGTCCATGGCCGCAAAGTCGTAATCCAGCGGCGCGTAATGCTGGGTGCAGCGGTTGTCCCACATGATCGCATCGCCGGCGTCCCAGCGGTGCCGGTAGGTGTTGGCCGGATGCTCGATCTGCTTGCAGAGGTAATCGATCATCGGCTTGCTTTCGGCGACCGTCCAGCCATCGAAGTGGTCGGTCATCTGGTCGCTGATATACAGGGACTTGCGTCCGGTATCCGGGTGCACCAGCACCACGGGGTGCAGCGCGCCTTCGACCTTCACGGTCTCGTTGTCGTTCAGCGGCTTGCGGTTGGTCATGACCAGGCAGCGTGTGTTGAGCAAGGTATGAAAAGCATGGAGCGACTGCAACGTGGCCTTCAGGCCGTCCGAGAGGCTGTCGTAGGCCGCATAGGTGCTGCTGAACAGGGTGTCGCCACCGTTTTGCGGCGCGATCTGGCAGCGCAACATGGAGGCACGCGCCGGTACCGGCAGAAAGGACTGGTCGGTATGCCACTGCTGGGCGGCGTTCTCGGTCTCGGAGCGCGCACCATTGGACTGGATGTTGGTGACGGTGAACAGGTCCGGATAACCGGCAGGTGCATAACGGCTGGTCATGCCGGTCGAGGCGAGCGGGCCGAAGCGCCGCGTGAACGCGAGATGCTGATCATGATCAAGGCCCTGGCGGCGGAACAGCAGGATGCCGCGCTCGCCCAGCAGGCGCCACAGCGCGTCGATGGTGGCTTGCGACATCTCGTCACTGCGCCGGAGGTCCAGGCCACTGACCTCGGAACCCAGCCGGAAGGACAACGGACGGGACTCGAATGCGGGCTTGTCGGCGCGCACGCCCTGGGTACTGGCTTCCTTGACTGCTTCCATGGTGGCTCTCCTGAAGGCGCGCTAATTGGGCAAGCGTGCAATGACCCGCTTGCCATCGAAGTTGTCCCGGCCCTTGCGCAGAATCAGGTCCCAGGTGACATCCAGGTAGTTGGCCCGTGCCAGTACCGACTTGACTTGGGCGCACATGTCCGGCGGCATGACCGGCGTGTCAGCAGGAAGTGTGACATCCAGCCGGGCCGCATAGTCCAGTGTCACGTGGAGCGCGCAGGCACTGGCAAGTTCCTTGCCAATGGTGATGGCGCCATGCCAGGGAATGATGATGGCCACGTCGTCCTGGCGCAGCGCCGGGCCGATCGACGCAAAGTCGTCGTCCGGGCTGACGCAGGTGCGGCCGTCGAAATAGGTACACAGGTTGTGCAGATTGCGCACCGGCCGGCCGAAAGCAGACTGCGCCGTGATCCAGAAACCATGGGTGTGCACGATCGCATGCACGTCGTCGCGTTGTTTGTAGATACCGTGGTGGAAGGTCTGTCCCAGGCTGACGATCGTCTCGCACTCGAGCACATTGCCTTCGAAATCGAGCAGCGCGATGTCCTGCTCGCGCATCTCCTCGAAACTGCGGTCGAAGGCATTGATGTGGAACTGCCTTTTGCCCGGTACCCGCACCGACACATGCCCGCCAATATTGGGGCCCAGCCCGTAGGCCGCCAGGCCGTGGACGGCCTCCAGTACCCGGGCGCGCAGGGTGGTTTCGCTCATGGTCAGTTTCCGGTTGGTCTCAGTGGGCAGCGGCAGGTGCGGCCTTGGCGGCGGCCTGCCCGAGGTAATGGGCGATCACGTCGGGGTCGCGCGCCAGTTCGTCGCTGGCGCCCTGGTGGACGATCTTGCCTTGTTCCATCACGAAGGCATGTTGTGTGGACCGCAAGGCGGCGCGCGCGTTCTGCTCCACCAACAGGATGGTCAGGCCTTCGCGGTTGAGTTCGCGCAGCGCATTGAGCACCTGCTTGGAGAGCAGCGGCGACAGGCCCAGGCTGGGTTCGTCGAGCAGCAGCAATCTCGGCCCGCCCATCAAGGCCCGGCCGATGGCCAGCATCTGCTGTTGACCACCCGACAGCGAGCCGGCCCGCTGCTGGTTGCGTTCTTCGAGAATCGGAAACAGCGCATAGATGCGGCGCAGGTCGTGCGTGGGCGTGCGGCCGTGCAGGGCCGTCACGCCCAGTTGCAGGTTCTCGAGCACGGTCAGCTCCCCCAGAATCTGGCGCCCTTCGGGTACCTGCAGCAGCCCCAAACGCGAGATCCTGAATGCGGCCTCGCCCCGGATGTCGCGGCCCTCGAGCTGAATCGAGCCGCCCGAGGTTTCCAGGATGCCGCTGATGCAGTTGAGCAGTGTGGACTTGCCAGCCCCGTTGGGGCCGATGATCGCCACCATTTCGCCCTTTGCAACATTGACGGACACACCATGCAACACTTCGTTGCCGCTGTAACCGGCGTGCAGGTCCTTGATTTCAAGCATCTTCGTCGTCTCCCAGGTAGGCTTTCACGACCACAGGGTCATTGACCACCTTTGCCGCGCTGCCCTCGGAGATCAGAATACCACTGTCAAGCACGTACACATAGTCGCACAGGCTGGTGACAAAGCGGATGTTGTGCTCGATCAGCAGCACCGCCATGCCATCCCCTTCGGTGGCCAGCTTGCGGAAGATCTCGCCCAGTTTGGCGGCTTCGACCTCGTTGATGCCGGCCACCGGTTCGTCGAGCAGCAGCACCTCAGGCTTGAGAGCCAGTGCGCGCATCATCTCGACACGCCGCTGGTCGCCGTAGGACAAGGCTCCCGCCGGGTATTCGGCGTACTTGGTCATGCCGAAACGGTCCAGCAAGTGGTAGACGTCGTCGCGAAACCGTCGCGTCTCGGCGCGCGAGGAAGGCAGGCCGAACAGCTGCGATACCAGCGATGCCGTCTGGTGCCGGTACATGCCGATCATCACGTTGGCCACCACTGTGGCATCGGGCAGCAGGCGGATCGTCTGGAAGGTGCGTGCCAGGCCCGCCCGCGCCACTTCATGCCGCGGAGCTTCGGTGAGGTCGATATTTCCAAACTTGATGCTGCCCGAACTGAGCTTGTAGACCCCGGTGATGAGGTTCACCACCGTCGTCTTGCCCGCACCATTGGGCCCGATCAGACCGGTGATCTTGCCGCGCGCAATCTCCATGTCGAACGGGGTTACGGCCTGCAAGCCACCAAAGCGCTTGCCGACGCCCTTGAGTACCAATGAGCTCATGATCCGGCCTTCGGTTTGAGCATGCCGGCACGGGCCAGGCGGCGGTTGTGCAGTTTCATGGCAATGGTGTCGTACACGCCGAACGGCAGGAAGGCCATCACCAGTACCAGCAACAGCCCATACACGGCCTGCCGGTAGGCTGCGAGCGGCCGGAAGATCTCGGGCAGCAGGACCAGAATGGTCACACCAACCAGCGGACCCCAGACCGCGCGCCGACCCCCCAGCACCACGGCCGACAGGGTCGCGATCAGGATGCTGAAACCGAATTGCTCGGCTGTGAGGCTGAAGTTACGCAGCGCATCAAGGCCGCCGAACAGGCCGGCAATCGCGCCCGACAGCGCGAAGGACAACACGTGGTATTTGGTCGGGTTGACACCGAGCGACGCCGCCACCGGTGTGTCCTGTCGCATGGCGTCGAAGGCCCGCCCGATACCGCCCTTGCCCAGCACGATCAGCAAGGCCATGGTGGCAACCATGGCAATGAACAGCATCCACGGCGTCACCACCCGCGGAATGTTGTGAAAGCCCAGCGGCCCGCCGGTGAGCTCCTCGAAGAAGAGGATCAGCGCCACCAGGATCTCGACGAATGCCAGCGATGCAATCGCCTGGTAGACACCGCGCAGCCGCGCCAGCGGGGCCGACAGCAGCAACCCGCCCAGCAGGCCGAGCAACACGCCGCAGAACACCCCCAAAGCCGGGTGCCAGCCGGCCTTGACCGTCAGAATGGCGGTGCAGTAGGCGCCCAGGGCCGCAAAGCCGGAGGTCGCCACGGAAAAAGTGCCAGCGCGAAACACGATCGCCTGGCTCAGCGCATAACCCGTCCCGATGAAGATCAGGTCGAGCAGCGGCAAATGGGGAGCGATGAGATCCATCATGGTGGGAGTGCCTTGGGCCTAGACGCGTTTGGTCGCGGATTCCGGCATGCTTTGCGCAAACAGGCCATCGGGGCGCACCATCAGGATCACAAACAGCAGAGAGAAGATCATGGCGTCCACCAGCTGCGGCTGCAGATAGGCGCCCGACAGCGATTGCAGCAGGCCCAGCACCAGCCCGCCGACCAGCGCGCCCGGCACACTGCCCAGGCCGCCCAGAATGATGGCCACGAAGGCTTTCAGCATGAAGGGTTCACCCATCATGAACTGGATCGAATTGAAGGCCAGCCCCACCATCACGCCGGCCGCACCGGCCAGCGCACCCGACAGAAAGAACGTCTGGTAGAAGATCGCATTGGGGTTGACGCCCAGCAGCTGGGCTGCACGGTAGTTGCCCGCGACGGCCCGGATCTGCCGGCCCTGCGGCGTACGGTACAGGTAGAACGCGAGCAGCAGCACCATCAGCAGGGCCACCCCCAGCATCAGCAATTGCAGCATCGTCACGCGCAAGCCCAGCACCACGATCGCCTCGATCGGAACCGTGCCAAAAGGAAACCGCATGGTCTCTGTCTTGGACACATACTGGCCAATGCTCAAAATGATCAGGCTCGCACCGATGCTGGAAATCACCGACGCCAGTTCTGCGTCGGCCAGCGCGAGCTTGCGCAGGGGCTTGAAGGCGATCACCTCGACGAAGATCGATACCAGGCCCGCACCCACCATGGCCACGGGCAGGGCAGCCCAGATCGGCAGCCCCAAGCGCACCATATACAGGCCAATGAAGGCGCCTGCCATGAACACCGCGCCGTGCGCCATGTTCATGATGCGGTGGATGCCGAAGATGAGGGTGAAGCCGAGCGCGAAAAGCGCGTAGACGCCGCCCAGGACCAGCCCGTTCAGGATTTGCTGTGTGATCATGATTTTTTGCCCACGCAAGGGACCACCAGCGGAGCAAACCGCCAGTGGTTACCGGGGTGCACCTACTGAGGAGCGGGAATGAACTTGCCGTCCTTGACCATCAGGAAGGTCGAGCCGTAGGTCGGGATCCGGTTGACATAGCTGTATTTGCCCGTACCAATGACGACCGGAATGTCCTTGGTCTTGGCCAGGGCATCACGAATGGCCTCGCGTGTCGGATTGGGGCCAGCCGCCTTGATGGCCGTGGCAACGACCGTCATGTAGCTGTAGCCCAGCGCCGCCCAGTTGTCGGCATCTTTGCCAGTCTTGGCCTTGTATGCGGTTGCGAAGGCTTTGCCAGCTGGCGAGTCGCCACCGGGGGTCCAGTCGGAATTGAAGACCAGGCCTTCGACTGCGGCGCCGCCGATGGAGATGAGTTGGGGCGACGATAAACCGGTCTGTCCGATCAGCTTGACGTTAGCCGGAAGGCCCGCCTGCTTGAGCTGGATGGCCATGTTGGCAGCCGAGGGTCCGAGAGTGAACAACATCACGCAATCCGGCTTGGCGGCCACGATGCGGGTTGCCACGGTCGAGAAATCCGAATCCGCCTGCTTGATGCCGGAGCGGTCAACGATCTTCATGCCACGCTTTTCGGTATGCTCGACAAAGATGCGCTCCAGGTCCACATAGGCCTCGTTGTCGGTGAAGCGCACAGTGGCACAGGACTTGACCTTGGCGACGTCCATTGCATAGTCACCCAGTTGCGGCATCGTGATCACGGGCGGCTGCGCCGAAATGAAGCCCCACGGACCCGCATTGAGCAACGCCACCGCGTTGGTCATGGCCTTCATGCCGATCTTGGCGTCGTTGGCTACGCCGGCCGACGGGATGGCCTCGGGTGCGGTAGTCGGGCCGAGGATGAACAGGACGCTCGGGTCAGCAGCGTAGCGGGTCACCGCGGCCATGGCCTGCGCGCGGGCCGAGGCGCTGTCGGCGATCTCGAGGACGATCTTGTCAGCGCCCAGGAAACCCTTGGCATTTAGTTCTTCTGCGGCGTATTTCATGCCTTCCGAGGCAGGAACGCCCACAAACGCGGCGCCGCCGGTCAGGGCTTGCAAGATCACGATTTTGCGATCAGCCGCGTGAGCAGCCTGGACCGCAAAGGCCATGCCCGCGACTACTGCGAGAGTTTTCAAAACCTGTTTGCGTGTTGCCATTAAGCCGTCTCCTGGTTATATTGGATCGAAAGAACGCTATGGGATTATATTTTTACATCACTATCCATATATTTTCGCACGGTGTCAAGCGAGTTTACGCGTATTCGCCCTGCGCCTGCAGCACCGGCCGTGGCGCACACGAGATGTATTCGGCCAGCACATCACCCTGTACGGTCACGTGGCCGCGCATGAGGGTGTAGGCCTCGTCGGCATTGCCGGCGTCCATCAAGCCGAGCAACAACTTGTGGTCGTCGTTGTTGGCCTCCTGGCGGCCCTTGGAACGTAGCTGGAACATGCGGTAGGGGTTGAGCCGGACCGCCAGGTTGCGCGTGGTTTCGAACAGCACATCGTTATGGGTTGCACGCCACACCGCCACATGAAACCGGATGCCCTGGCGCCCGAACTCGTCGGCGTCACCAGTGGCCAGGGCCGCATCGGACGCCCGCTGGATCGCGGCCAGTGTCTCGCGCTCCTGAGGTGTGATGCGCCGCGTGGCGAGGCGTGCACAGATCGCCTCCAGCTCCGACAGCGTCTCGAACATCTGGATCAGCCGGCGCACATCGAGCGGAGCCACCACCGCACGCTGGCGCGACGGCTTCTCGACCAGGCCGGCCTCGATCAGCTGCAGCAGCGCCTCGCGCACCGGCGTGCGCGACACGGCGAAACGTTTGGCAATCGCATCTTCATCCAGCGGCGTGGCCGGGGCCAGACTGCCGGCAAAGATTTCCTTTTCGAGCGCACTGCGCACAATTTCGCACTGGGTCAGCTTTTTGGGGTCTTGTGCCTTGCCGCGCCCCCGAGGGCGGGCCAGCTTGGCCATGGAACTACCCGTGGTCGATGCGGTTTCGGCGGCTCTTGACTGCATTCGTGTCTACTCAATATATTCAGGGTGGTGGAGATTTATACAATCTTGCATTATCATGGCGCAAAAATACATTGTGGGACATCGCTCCTGATCTGGCAAGCGCAGCATGTTGACCTTTCCGCATTTCGAACCCCACTTTCCCCGGACGCACTGGACGCTGCCGCATGTGCTGGAACACCAGGCGCAGCACCGTGCAGCTCGACCCTTCCTGTCCTGGACCGATGCCGGACCCGCCTGGAGTTTTGCCGAGGTCAACACCCAAGTCAACCGGTTGGCCCACGGCCTTGCAGCGTTCGGCATCGGCCAGCGCGAGCATGTCGGCATCCTGCTGCCAAACTGCCTGGAGTTCCTGTTCGCGTGGTTTGCCCTGAACAAGCTCGGGGCGGTCGAGGTGGCCATCAGCGATGCCTACAAGGGCAGTTTCCTGGCCCACCCGTTGCAGCTGTCGCAATCGCGCACCTTGATCACCACCGCCACGCTGGCCCAGCGACTGGTCGACATCGAAGACCAGATCCCGATCGAGCAGCTCCTCCTCGTCACCGAGCCGGGTGCCGACCCGGCTCTGGCACCGCCTGCATTTCGCAAGATCAAGCTGCACCGGCTGGCCGATCTGTATTCCAACGACACCCGCAACCCGCCGCGGGTCAATACACCGCAGGACGCGGCGGCCGTGCTGATGACTTCCGGCACCACCGGGGCGTCCAAGGGCGTGGTGATGCCGCATTCGCAGTTCTATTTCTTCGCCGAAGAAGACGTGCAACTCATGCGGCTCAAGGAAGACGATGTCTACATGACGGGTTTTCCGCTGTTTCACGGCAATGCGCAGTTCCTCACGGTGTACCCGAGCATGATCGCCGGTGCGCACTGCGTGTTGTACCCGCGCTTCAGTGCCTCCGACTGGGCGGGCCGCGCGCGGCGCAGCGGTGCCACCGTGACCAACCTGCTGGGGGCCACGCTGGCCTTCATCTGTGCCCAGCCGCCCTCCCCCGATGATCGCGCGCACAAGATCCGTTGCATCTACGCGGCGCCGCTATCGACCGATCTGGCGGGCCCTTTTACAGAGCGCTTCGGCGTGCACGAGTTCGTCGATGGTTTCGGCCAGACCGAGATCTCCAACGTCTTCATGACCCCGCCGGGTGCGCTGCGTCCGCCAGGCGCCAGCGGTGTGCTGGTCGACCAGTGGTTCGAGATCCGCCTGGCCGACCCGGAGACCGGCGAGCCGGTGCCCGAAGGCCAGGCCGGCGAGTTGCTGGTGCGTCACAAGTACCCCGGCATCATCTCCACCGAATACCTCGGCATGCCCGACAAGACCATCGAGTCGCGCCGCGACCTGTGGTTCCACACCGGCGATGCGCTGCGCCGGGATGCCCAAGGTTGGTATTACTTCGTCGACCGCGTCAAGGATGCGCTGCGCCGGCGTGGCGAGAACATCTCGTCCTTCGAAGTCGAGGCTGTGTTGCGCAGCCATGCCAGCATAGCCGACTGCGCTGTTGTGGGAGTGGCAGCCGACGAAAAGGCCGGCGAAGACGAGGTGATGGCCTTCATCGTGGCGCGCGAGGGCCAGCCGCTGGACTACGACGCCATCTCGGCCTGGTGCGATGCGCGCATGCCGGCTTTCATGATCCCGCGCTATTTCGACCAGCTGGCCGAACTGCCGCGCACCCCGACCGAAAAGGTGCGCAAGAAGGAATTGCGTGAGCGGGGTGTCGGCGCCCAGACCTGGGATCGCACCCGCCACGACGGCCGGACGCCGCAACCCTGACGAGCGCCGCCATGACCACCAGCCCGAACGACCCGCTGCTGCTGGAAATGCACGAGAAAGTGGCCGTGATCACGCTGAACCGGCCCGAGGTCGGCAATGCCTTCAACGAGGCGATCCGGACCGGACTGCCTGCTTTGCTTGCGCAACTCGACCAAGACGACGCGTGTGCAGCCATCCTCCTCACGGGTGCAGGCGAGCGCGGCTTCTGCGCGGGGGCCGACATCAAGGAGGGCCGTGCGATCGGCACCTCGGTGCAGGAACGTCAGCGGTTGGCGGGCAACCCCTGGATCGACCGCGTCGCAGGCACGACCAAACCGGTGGTCGCCGCGCTGCACGGTTACTGCCTGGGGGGCGGGCTGGAGCTGGCATTGGCCTGTGATATCCGCATCGCCGCCCCGGGCGCCACGTTCGGCCTGCCGGAAACCGGCCTGGGCCTGATCCCGGGCGGCGGGGGCACGCAGCGGCTTCCTCGCCTCATCGGCCTCGGCCGGGCGCTCGACATGATGCTCACCGGCGAACGCATCGATGCCCAGGAAGCCCTGCGTATCGGCCTTGTCTCGCGTCTGGTGGCTGACCGCAGTACGCTGCTCGCCGAGGGCCGCGCGATCGCCGCCCGCATCGCGGCGCGCCCGCCCGCCGCCAGCGCCTACGCCAAGGAAGCCGCGCGTGCCGGCATCGAGATGGACCTGCAGGCCGGCCTCACACTCGAAAAGACCCTGTTCTCGTTGTTGATGTCCACCACCGACCGCGCAGAAGCTGCACTGGCATTCAAAGAAAAGCGCCCACCGCGCTTCACTGGCTCTTGAGGAAACACACACCATGACAATCCAGGATCCGATCGTGGTCGTGGGCGCCGGCCTGATGGGCACGGGCATTGCCCACGGCTTCGTCGCCAGCGGCCATGCGGTCACGCTGGTCGACACCCAGGCACCGGCGCTGGAGCGCGCCCGGGCCGCCATCGGCAAGATACTGTCCGACGGCGTGCGGCTGGGCAAGGCAACCGAAGCCGACGCCAGCGCCGCGCTGGCCCGGCTGCAGGTCGCAACCAGCCTGTCGGGCGCGCCACACAACACGCAGCTGGTGGTGGAAACCGCCACCGAGAAGCTGGACATCAAGCAGGCCATCGTGCGCGAAGCCGAGGCGCTTTTCGGTGCCGACAGCGTGATCGCCACCAACACGTCGGCCTTGAGCATCACCGAGATCGCCGCCGCGATCAAGACGCCGCAGCGGGTGATCGGCATGCACTTCTTCAACCCGGTGCACAAGATGAAGCTGGTGGAGATCGTGCGCGGCCTGGAGACCAGCACCGAGGTCGTACATCGTGTGCAGACCTGGGTGGCCGCCATCGGCAAAACCTCGATCGAGGTGAATGAGTCGCCTGGCTTCACCACCAGCCGCATCTCGGCGTTGCTGGGCAACGAGGCGATGTACATGCTGGCCGAGGGGGTGGCCAAGGCAGAGGATATCGACACCTCGCTGCGCATGGCCTTCAACCACCCGATGGGGCCGCTGGAACTCGGCGACCTCACCGGCTGGGACACCCGGTTGGCGGTGCTGCAGTACCTGCACCAGACCCTGGGCGAGAAGTTTCGCCCCTGCCCGCTGATCATCAAGCTCGTCAAGGCAGGGCGCCATGGCCGCAAGACCGGTCGCGGCATCTACGAATACGACGACCAGGGACAGAAAGTCCCCAACTCCGGAATAAGGCCCTTCTGATGCGCGACGTTGTCATTGTGGAAGCCGCCCGCACGCCGGTCGGCCGATTCCGCGGCGGATTCAAGGGCGTGCGCGCTGACCATCTGGGTGCCGCCGTTTTGGGCGAGCTCGTCCGGCGTGCCGGCATCACGCCCGAGCAGGTCGACGACGTCGTTTTCGGCTGCGTCTCGCAGGTCGGCGAGCAATGCGGCAACATCGCGCGCACCGCGCTGCTGTCGGCCGGCTGGCCCGAGTCCATTCCCGGCATGACGGTCGACCGCAAGTGCGGCTCGGCCGAGGCCGCCGTGCATGTGGCCATCGGTTCGATCGCATCCGGCATGGCCGACGCTGTCGTTGCCGGCGGCGCCGAGAACATGACGCGGGTTCCCATGGGGGGCAACCGCGATGTGCACGGGGTTCCTTTCGGCTGGCGCATCAACGAGCGTTTTGCACTGACCTCGCAGGGGGAAGCTGCCGAGCGCCTGTGTGACCTCTGGAACCTGAGCCGCGACGCACTCGACGACTACGCTATGGAAAGCCATGCCCGCGCTGCGCGTGCTGCGGATGCCGGCTATTTCGACCACGAACTGGTGCCAGTGGCGCTGCAGGACTGGTGCGAGCGCGGCGAAGCCCCGGTGGACACCGTGCTGCGCGCCGATGAGACCATCCGCCGCGAGACCAGCCGCGAGAAACTCGGCACGCTCAAGACCAGTTTCCGACCCGACGGCGGCCGCGTCACGGCCGGCAATGCCTCGCAGATCTCGGACGGTGCGGCCGCACTGTTGCTGATGGGCGGCGACCATGCCGCGAAGCTGGGCGTGAAGCCGCGGGCGCGCATCGTGGCAGCAGCCACTGTCGGGTCCGACCCGGTGCTGATGCTCACCGGCCCGATCGCTGCCACGCGCAAGGTACTGCAACGCGCTGGCCTGGCGCTCCAGAACATCGACCTGTTCGAGATCAACGAAGCCTTTGCACCGGTACCGATGATCTGGATGAAGGAGTTCGGCATCGGCCATGAACGGCTGAACGTCAATGGTGGCGCCATCGCGCTCGGCCACCCGCTGGGTGCCAGCGGTGCGCGCATCATGACCACGCTGCTGCACGAGATGGAGCGCCGCCAGGTGCGTTATGCCCTGCAGGCGATCTGCTGCGCCGGCGGCCTGGGCACGGCCACCATCATCGAACGGCTGGGCTGATCATCATGCAGACCGTACCGCTGGGAAGCTCGGGGCTGCACAGCAGCGCCCTCGGGCTGGGCTGCATGGGCATGTCCGAGTTCTATGGCGAGCCGGACGACGCGCAATCGATGCGCACGCTGGAGCGTGCCTTCGAGCTCGGCGTGACGCACTACGACACCTCCAATGTCTACGGCCGGGGCCACAACGAACGGCTGTTGAGCCAGTTCCTCAAGGGCCGGCGCGACAAGCTGATGCTGGCCAGCAAGTTCGGCGTGGTGCGCGACCCCGAGGGCCCGCTGGGCAGCACCTACGACCGTGACATCGACAACAGCCCGGGCTACATGCGCCAATGCTGCGAGGAGTCGCTGGCCCGTCTGGGCATCGACACCATCGATCTGTATTACGTGCACCGGGCCGACCCGAACGTACCGATCGAGGACACCGCCGGCGCGCTGGCCGACCTGATCCGCGCAGGCAAGATCCGCGCCTATGGCCTGTCGGAAGTGACGGCCGAGACACTGCGCCGCGCACACCAGGTGCACCCGGTGGCGGCGATCCAGTCGGAGTATTCGCTGTGGACCCGCGAGCCCGAGCTCGACGTATTGCCCACCTGTGCCGAGCTGGGTATCAGCTTCGTGGCCTACAGCCCGCTGGGGCGCGGCTTCCTGACCGGTGCGCTGGCCAGTGCCCAGGCATTGGCACCGGACGACTTCCGGCTGACCTCGCCGCGTTTCCAGGGCGACAATTTCGACAAGAACCTGGCCATCCTGGCCGAGTTGCGCAAGCTCTGCGAGGCCAAGCACTGCACGCCGGGCCAGATTGCGCTGGCCTGGATCCTGGGGCGCGATCAGAAGGTCATTCCGATCCCCGGAACCAAGCGCATCAAGTACCTGGAAGAAAATATTGGTGCTGCCGATGTCACCCTGTCCGCCTCCGAGCGTGCCGCGCTTGAGGCGTTGCTCCCGATCGGCGGCGCCGCCGGCACCCGTTACGACCCGAATTTTGGCGGTGCGCCACGCCCCTCCACCTCCTGAAGGCAACCGCCATGTCCGACCTGCAATGGGGCCTGTGGCCCTGGCCCTTCTTTGACGCCTCGCACGAAGCGTTGGCCGAGCGCATCATCGCCTGGAACCACGAGAACCACGGCAAGGTCTACCCGGACATGAACACCGAATGCCGCGCCATGGTGCGCAGCTTTGGTGCTGCCGGCCTGCTGGATTACGTGGTGCCGCAGGGTGACGCACACTTCGACGTGCGTTCGGTCTGCCTGATCCGCGAGGGCCTGACCTACCAGCACGCGCTGGCCGACGCCATATTTGCCATGCAGGGCATCGGCACCATGGCCATCCGGCGCTTTGGCACGCCAGCCCAGCGCGAGCAGTACCTGGAGCCCTGCCGCAAGGGCGAGCGCATCGCCGCATTCGCCTTGACCGAGCCCGAGACCGGCTCGGACGTGGCCTCGATGACCACCACCGCCACGCGCGACGGCGACCACTATGTGATCAATGGCGCCAAGACCCTGATCTCCAATGCCGGCATGGCCGACCATTACCTGCTGACGGTGCGCACCGGCGAGGCGCCGGGCGCCAAGGGCCTGAGCATGTTCATCGTCGATGCCGACACGCCGGGCCTGGTGGTGGGCGACCCGATCGAGTTCATCGCACCCCACCCGGCAGCCGGCCTGACCTTCACCCATTGCCGCGTGCCGGCGGCCAACCTGATCGGCGAAGCTGGCCAGGGCTTCAAGGCGGCGATGGCGGCGTTCGACATTTTCCGGCCCTCGGTCGGCGGCGCCGGCGTGGGCCTGGCCCGGCGCGCGTTGCACGAGACCCTGGCACACACCCAGCGGCGGCGCCTGTTCGGCAAACCGATGCACGGCCTGGAAGGCGTGCAGATGGCGCTGGCCGACATGGCCACCGACCTGGAAGGTGCCGCCCTGCTAGTCTACCGCGCCGCCTGGGCGCATGACGTGCGCGGCGAGCGCGGCGCCTACGAGGCCTGCATGGCCAAGCTGGCTGGCAGCGAAGCCGCCGGGCGTATCGTCGACCGCGCAGTGCAACTGCTCGGTGGCCAGGGGGTGACACGCGGCAACATCATCGAGCAGCTGTACCGCGAGGCGCGGCCGATGCGCATTTATGAGGGCGCCTCCGAAATCCAGAAACTGGTGATCGCACGCAACCTGATCAAGAACAGCCTGCCCGTGGCCTGAGGCTGCACCTGCCCTGCGCCATGCGAAACCAGACCGCCATCGTGGGGCTGGGCGCCACGCCCTACTACCGGCGCGGCGCATCGGCACCGCAGACACTCGACGAACTGGTGGGCAAATCGATCCTGGCGGCAGTGGACGATGCCGGCCTGCGGATCCGCGACATCGACGGCTTTGCCTATTTCGCCGGTGGCTTTGACACCGCGATGCTGGCCGAGACCCTGGGCATCCCCGAGATCCGTTTCACCGCCACGCTCACCGGCACCGGCGGCGGGTCGGCCGGCACTGTCGGCCTGGCAGCCGCCGCCATCCTGAGCGGACAGGCCGAGACGGTCGTGTGCGTCGGCGCCAATCAGCAAGGCGCGCAGCGTTTCGGTGCCATCACCGCAGCTTACCCGGCCACGCCGGAGAACGCCTTTTTCTCCGCCTCCGGGCTGGTGGGGCCGGGCCACATGTTTGCGCTGCTGGCGCGCCGGCACATGCACCTGTATGGCACCACACGCGAAGACTTTGCCGAAGTGGCCATGGCCATCCGCGCCCATGCCGTGACCAACCCGAATGCCACGCTGCGCAAGCCCATGACGCGCGAGGACTATTTCAACGCCCCGATGCTGGCTGATCCGCATTGCCTGTTCGACTTCTGCCTGGAGAACGACGGCGCCGTGGCGGTGATCGTCACCTCGGCCGAACGCGCGTGCGACCTGCGCCAGAAGCCGGTGCGTGTGCTCGCCAGCCACCACGGTGGCAGCCGCGACTGGGGGCGTTCGATCTACTGGATGAACATGCCCGACGAAACCTTCGCGTCCTCGGGTCATGCGGCGGTGGCGAAACGCCTGTACGCGGCCGCCGGCGTGGAGCCGAAGGACATCGACACCGCGCAGATCTACGACCACTTCACCTCGCAGGTAATCATGCAGCTGGAAGACTACGGCTTTTGCGCCAAGGGTGAAGGCGGCGCCTTCGTGCGCAGTGGCGCTCTCCGGCTGGCAGGCGGTAGCCTGCCGGTGAACACCGATGGCGGGCAGCTGTCCTGCGGTTATGTATGGGGCATGACGCACGTGCGTGAAGCCGTGGAGCAATTGCGCGGCACTGCTGTCAATCAAGTGCCGGACGCAAGGCTCGCCCTGGTGACCGGCGGCCCGTCGATCATCCCGGTCAGCGGGCTGATCCTGGGGATCTGAACCATGGCCATCGCCAGACGCCCGCCGCCCGAATTGTTCAAGCTGTCCACCAACCGCTGGACACAGCCTTTCTGGGATGCCACGGCGCGTCACGAACTGGTGGCGGCGCAATGCACCGATTGCGGCCACTTCCGCATGCCGCCCACGCCGTTCTGCCCCTGCTGCCAGTCGCAGCGCATCACCTGGACGCCGCTGAGCGGGCGGGGCGAAGTCTACAGCTACACCGTCGTCGAACGCGCCATCCTGCCCGGCATGGACGCGCACCTGCCCTATGTGCCCGCCGTGATCACCCTCGAGGGTGCAGGCGGAGTGCGACTGATCAGCAACGTGGTCGACATCGAGGTGGTGGACCTGCGCGTAGGCATGCCGGTGCGGGTCGTGTGGGACGATGTACCCGGGCAGGACGTGTCGGTACCGCGCTTCGTGGTGGTAGCAACATAAGGGCGGGCCTGGGCACTACCGCTGGCATGCGGTGCGCGCCCGGAGACACCCGTCCGCGGCGTTGCCCACCGTGCCGCGGTCGTCTTGGTCTTACAGCCGGGGCGATTCCGGCATCGATACCAACAGCGGGGCGCTGTCCGCAATCGAGCCGCGGGTCGCCCTTTGCACGACGACGCGCAACAGGTAAGCCCCGAACTCAGGGTTCTGGTAGAACAATTCCCATATCCGGTCTTCACTCACGGATGCGAGCTCCACCTCGGTTTCACAAACTGCTGTATCGGTGCGCTGCTGGCTGGAAACGAACAGCCCCATTTCTCCGATCAATTCGCCCGGTTTGATCAGTACGCCAACGCCCACGATACGCACCGTGCCCCTGATGACGAGGAACAGTTCGTCAGCGTGGTCGCCCTCGCCGAACAGGAGGGTTCCAACCGGCACCGTGCGCACCCGCATGTAAGGTACCAGGGTGTCCATCGAGAGATTGCCGTGCGAGGCGCTCTTGACCCGTTTGATCAACCCACGCATCTGCTGCAAGCGCAGGATGTTGAGCGGCAGCAGGAGGCAATGCAGCACGAGAATCGGGATGGCGCCGGTCAGCAGGCCATAACTCGCGAACGCGATGTTGCTGCAGATCGCCACCACCCGCAACGGAATCATGGTCTTCAGATAAAAGGTGCCGAGCACCAAAGCACCAGCGAACCAACCCAACATGTCTACAGCCGTCATGGCGCAACCCTCTGGATTCATCCCGCGGCAGTGGACCGGCGGGCAAACAACGGACCGCAAGCCTGGTGCCCGACAGCGGTACCAGCTTGCTGAATCAGCGAAGCTGCGAAGTTTACTGGCGATGCTGCCAACAAAGTCCAGCAACCCGCTCGATCTGCGATCATCGGCCGGTCTGGTTCTGCGCGCCGTCGCCGAAAGCCGCTGAGCCCCTGCATCCCCGGCACCACCAACCGCCCGGAGGCTACCTCACCGTGCACGCCCGCATCCGCAACAGCGAAATCTATTTCGACATCGACGGCGTCGGCCTGCAGCCCGAGGGCGCCCGCATGGTCACGCACCGGCCGGCATTTGCGATCCATGGCGGGCCAGGCGGGGAGCACAGCGATCTGAAGATCGCGTTCAAGCCGCTCACCGACCAGCTGCAGATGGTGTACTTCGACCACCGCGGGCAGGGCCGGTCGGCGCGGGGCGACAAGCGCCTGTACAACCTGGACGAGAATGTCGAGGACATGGAGGCTCTGCGCCAGCATCTGGGCCTGGGCCCGATCGTGAGCATGGGCACGAGTTACGGTGGCATGGTCGCGATGGCGCACGCGGCGCGTTATCCGGCCGCGGTGTCGCATCTGATCCTGATGGTGACCGCCGCCCATGCCGGTTTCAACGGCCGCGCACGGCAGATCGTGGCCGAGCGTGGCAGCCCAGGGCAGATCGCGGTCTGTGCTCAGCTGTGGGCCGGCCAGCTCGACAGCGACGAAAAACTGCGGCACTACTACGAGGTGATGGGCCCGCTGTACGCGCTGAAATACGACCCCGTAGCCGGTGCCGCGGGCCGCGCGCGCGGCATTCTGGCGCCGGATGCGCTCAACCAGGCCTTTGCCCCCGGCGGCTTTCTGCAGACCTTCGACCTGCGGCCGGAACTGCCGGCAATCACCGCGCCGACCCTCATCATCGCCGGGCTTCATGACTGGATTTGCCCGCCCGAGTTCTCACAAGAGATCCATCAGCGGATCCCACATTCGCAGCTGCAGGTTTTCGAAGGCAGCAGCCACTCTTTGCGCATGGACGAGCCGGAGCGGATGATCCGGGCGATCCGCGACTTTGCGGCGCACTGAGCCGCCTGGTTGCGCGCGACGCTCAGATCTGCCGCTTGGGCAGCCGGATCACGATGCCATCGTGCTCGGGGCCGAGCTGCAACTGGCACGACAGCCGGCTGGTCGGCAGCGGATCGAAAGCGTAAGACACCAGTTCTGCCTCCTCGACCGAAGCCGGCGCAAAATGGCCAGCCCAGGCTTCGTCGAGGTAGCAATGGCAGGTAGCGCAGGAGCACGAGCCACCGCAGTCGGCCAGGATGCCGCGGATGTCGTTCTCGGTGGCGACCTGCATCACCGACTGGCCGGGCTCGACCTGCAGTTCGTGCGCCTCGCCGTTGGCTTCGATGAAAGTGATCTTCTGCATCAGGAAGATCCCTCGTCGTCGACCAGCACGATGGCGGCCTCGGGGCAGTGGCGCGCACCCAGACGGGCCTGCTCCTGCAGGTGTACCGGCACAGTGTCTCCATTGGAGCAGCAGTAGCCTTCGTCGTCGAGCCGGTAGACATCCGGGGCCTTGGCGGCACACAGGGCGTGCCCGGCACAGACCTGGCGATCCACGATGATCTTCATGCTGAAACCTCCTCCGTTGCTGACTCCACTGCAGGCCCGGCAGGCCACACCAGCGGCACCTTCACGGGTGACCATACCAGCCCGCCGCGGGTGGGCAGATCGCCCTCGGCATCGACCCCGAAGGCCGGAATGCGGCGCACCCACTCCTCGATGAAGACCTTCATCTCCAGCCGCGCCAGGTGCGAGCCGACACACCGGTGCGGGCCGGAGCCGAACACCAGATGGCTGCTGACCGGCCGGTCGAAATCCACGCGGAAAGGGTCGTCGACCACCTGCGCGTCCAGCCCGTAGACATGCGGCATGAACACCAGCCGGTCGCGCGCCTTGAACTGGACCCCGGCATATTCCATATCGGCCGTGACACCGCGCTCCATGCCGGCCACACCGTGCACGCGCATCAGTTCCTCGATGGCATTGCCGATCAGCACCGGATCGTCTACCAGCCGCTGGTACTGCGTCGGGTGCTGCCCCAGATAGGCCATGATGAAGGACAACATCGCCGCAACCGTGTCGAGCCCGCCTAAAAACAGCAGGTTGACCAGGCCCAGCTTCTCATCGTCCGTCAGGCCGCGCCCCTGGACTGTGCCGTGGATGGCCAGGCTCACCAGGTCGTCGCCCGGGTTGTGTTCGCGCTCGGCGATCAAGACCTGAAGGTAATGACCCAGTTCCGTCAGGGCGGCCAGGCGCTCCTGGATATCCGGCGCACGCGTGAACCGGTCGACCTTGGCCACCAGCATCTCGCGGTCGTCCAGTGGGGCATTGGCCATGCGCATGAACAACTCGACCGGGAAGCGCTGGGCAATCTGGTACAGGAATTCGCAGCGACCACGCGGGGCCACTTCGTCGATGAGTTCGCGAGCCAAAGTGCGCACAGCTTGCTCCATCTTCTGCACGCCAGCCGGCGAGAAAAACGGGTTGATGATGCGGCGCAGCTCGGTATGCAGCGGCGGGTCGCACTGGTTGGGCAGTGTCGGCGGCTTGCGTGCGTTGGCCGGGTTGTGAATCGGGTCGCTGGAGAACTTGTCGGTCTGGCGCAGCATGTCGCGCGCCACAGTGGCGCTGCCCACCACCCAGTGGCCGCGGTCGCCGGTGGCATAGAAGATGTCCGGGTTGTTGCTGAACAGCTCGGTCACGCCCTGGTGTGGGCAGCGCTGCAGCACCGGCGAGGTGAAGCGGTCGAAATCGACCACGCGCTCGGGCGGTACATGCGCAGGAATCGGTGGTGTCATGCAAGGCCTTTCTGCGCCAGGGCGGACGCGGGCATGGGAGTGAACAAGCAATCGGCGCGCAAGTCGCGAACGGCGCTGCAGCCCAGCTGGGCCATGGCCGTGTCGAGCTCGCCGCGCAGGATGTCGATGGTGGCGGCTGGCCCGCGCTCGGCACCCAGGGCACCGGTGCCATACAGGAAGGTGCGCCCGAGCAGCACGAAGTCGGCACCGGCGGCCAGCGCCTTGGCAATGTCGTCACCGCTGCGCACACCGCTGTCGAGCAGCACGGCAAAGTCCGGCCCCACGGCCTGGCGGATCGCGGGCAGCGCTTCGATGCTTGAGGGCACACTGGCCAGCTGCCGCCCGCCGTGGTTCGACACCACCACACCGTCGGCACCCAGGGCCGCGATGCGCTGCGCGTCCTGCGGATGCAGCACGCCCTTGACGATGAGCTTGTGCGGCCAGCGCGCGCGCGCATGCTCCAGCAGGCTCCAGTCGATGTGCGCCTGGGCCAGCGCCACCAGCATGTCGGCAATGTCGATACGGTGCGGGTTGCTGGCCGTGGGCTTGAAATTCTCGAAGGTCGGCGCGCCCGCCGCCAGCGTGGAGAGTGACCAGTTCGGGTGCGACACCAGATCGGCCAGCAGTCGCGGTGTGGGGCGCAGCGGCAGGGCGAAGCGGTTGTGCCGATCGCGCAGGCGGCGCGCCGTGAAGTTGGCGTCCACAGTCAATACCAGGGTGCGGATGCCTGCTGCCAGGGCTCGGTCGAGCAGACTATCGGCGATGGCTGCATCGCTGCCCACATAGAGCTGGAACCAGGTGTTTTCGGGTGCCGCGCGCGCAATGGCCTCGATCGAGGTACTGGCCATGGTGGACAGCGCGTACGGAATGCCGGCTTTGGCCGCCGCTGCGGCGATGCCGAGATCGGTGCCGGGCCAGGCCAGGTTGCACAGCCCCATGGGGGTGACACCAAACGGCAGGGCGTAGCGCTGGCCCAGCAGTTCGGTGGACAGGTCGCGCGTGCGGCAGGGCACAAAGACGCGTGGCACCAGGCGCAGCTCCTGGAATGCGCTTTCGTTGCGCCGCAGGGTGGCTTCGTCTCCGGCACCGCCGTCGATGAAGTCAAATACCACACGCGGCAGGCGAGCCCGCGCGCGCTGCCGCAGCTCCGCAACGCTGTGCATGGCTCAGCCTGCGCTCTGGGGCTTGGCCTTGAGGCGCACGGATTCGTACCAGGACGGGCTGCCGTACCACTCGACCACGATGCGCCGGTCGGCGATAAGCCAGCGCGCGCCAGCGCGCTTGAAGGTGTCGATGTAGCGGCCGGCGTGGTCCATGCCGTGGCGGGTGAGCGACATGAAGTAAGTCCAGCCCTCGGCCGTGTCGGGGTCGACAAATTCGACCCGCGAGGTGGTGAGGTTGTGGCGCAAAAGAGGCAGTGCGCCATCGGGCCCGCGGTCGGGACGGGCGGGGCCGATCACCGGGATGTAGAAGGCGCGAATCGCGTCGCGGCCGGCTGCCTGGGTGCCACTGGAGAGCTCCAGGCGACCCTCGGGCAGGAACACCGACACCACGCCCTCCACATCGCCGCTGTCGACGGAATTGCAATACACCGCCATGGTGTGGTGGATCTGCACCCGGTCGGCATTTTGGTCGTAGGTCATGCGCTTGTCTCCGTTCATTGCGTGTCAGGCCACCGTGCCGCGCCGCGGCTCCTTGCGCCGGGAATGCACGCGTTGCAAGAGATCCCGGCACGCACAAAAGTATTTCAAAGCATCATAATATATACAGTTAACGTACTTCAAATATAAATGACCTGCCTTGCCTTATTGGCACGCGGCGTCGCCCGCCACCCTACCAGGAGACACTGCGCATGCGCACCGTACCCGTCTACCAGGTTCTCGCCGAGGACCTGAAAGCCCTCGGTGTAGATACCGTTTTTGGCCTGATGAGCGACTGCATCTGCCAGTTGTTTGCCACCCTCGACGCCATGGACGTTCGCATGGTCGGTGCGCGCCACGAGACCAATGCCGTGATGATGGCCATGGGCTACGCAGCGGCCACCGGCAAGCTCGGCGTTGCCCTGGTCGGTCGCGGACCGGCCATGGCCAATGCCATGCACGGAACGATTTCGGCGGCCAAGTCCGGCATGCCCGTGCTGATCATCAGTGGTGACGCGCCGCTGGGCCGTGGCGTGATGAATGGGCTCGGCCCGGACCTGAAATCCTTTCCGGCGGCCACCGTGGTGCGCGCCTGCGGCATCCCGACTTTCCAGCCCGGCAGCGCCGATGCAGCGCGGCAATCGCTTGCCGATGCGGTGGCAGAAGCCTCGCTCGGCAAAACCTCGGTGCTGTTGCTGCCGACCGACTTGCAGGTCAGCTACACCAGCGTTGCCGACGGCCCCTCTCCCGTGCGTCTGTCAGCGCCACCCGCACCCCAGCGCGCGCGACAGTCCTCCATCGATACGGCCGCCAGCCTGCTGCGCAACGCGCGCCGCCCGCTGATCGTTGCCGGCGTGGGCGCGCACCGCGCCGGCGCACGGGCCGCCATCGAGGCCCTGGCCGAACATACCGGTGCGCTGCTGGTCAATGCGCTCAAGGCCAAGGACCTGTTTCGCGGCAACCCCTACGACCTGGGTATCCTGGGCTCGTCGTCGACCTCGGTCGCGCGCCGCTACATCGAGCAGGCCGACTGTGTGCTGGCCATCGGTGTGGCCCTCAACTCGCTCACCCTGAGTTCCGGCAGTGCGCTGCCGGCGGTGCCGCTGATCCATGTCGACAGCGCACGCACCAGTATCAACCGCTGGTGGCCGGCCGATGTTGGAGTCGTCGGCGATGCCAAACTGGTCGCCGAGCAGCTGGTTGCCGCCCTGCCCGAGCGCGCTGCCGCCGACAAGCCCTGGCATACCGAGCCGGTACGCGCCGAGCTTGCCGCCTTCGAGCACACGATGGATTTCCAGGTAGCCCACACCGCCAGCACGATCGACCCGCGCATCCTGACGCTGGAGCTCAGCCGCATGCTGCCCGCAAACCGCCATATCGTCTTCGACGGCGGCAACTTCATGGCCAACTGGGCCTATTTCTCGGTGCCCGGCCCGGGCCATTTCACGCACAGCCTGGACTCGGGCTCGGTCGGCCTGGGCCTGGGCACGGCCATTGGCGTGGCGCGCGGCCAACCGGATCGCACCGTGCTGGTGATGATCGGCGACGGCGGCATGCTGATGTCCATGGGCGAGATCGAGACCATCGTCCGCGAGGACCTGCCGATGGTGGTGGTCGTGATGAACGACGCCGCCTATGGCGCCGAGGTGCACATCCTGCGCGGGCAGAACATGCCGCCGGCCAAGGCCGAGTTCTTCGACATCGAATTCGCGCCGATGGCCGAGCCGCTGGGCTTTGACTGCCATACCGTGCGCTCGATGGCCGACCTGCAGAAGCTCGCGCCCATCCTGTCCAATCCGGACGGCCCGATCCTGATCGACTGCAAGATCAACGTCGAGGTGATTGCGCCATTCCTCACAGAATTCATCCACAAAGACACCGGCCCGAAGCGCTGAGTGCCCCGTTGCAGGAGACAACACCCATGGCAGACAGACTCAAGGGTAAGGTCGCGATCATCACTGGCGCTGCATCCGGCATTGGCCGAGCAACAGCAGAGTTGTTCGCCGCCGAGGGCGCACGCGTGATGTGTGCCGACATTCAGGCCGATGCGGTGCGCGAAACCGCCCGGCGCGCCGGTAGCGGCGCCATTGCATCCACGGTGGACGTGATGCTGCCGCACGATATCGAGCGCATGGTGGCCGAGACCATGACCGCCTTCGGCAAGCTGGATGTTCTGTATGCCAATGCCGGCATCGCCGAGGCCACCAATGCGATCGACATGACACTGGAGCAGTGGAACCGCATGATCGGCATCAACCTGACCAGCGTGTGGTTGTCGTCGAAATACGCCCTGCCGCACATGATCGCGGGCGGCGGTGGCTCGATCATCAACCAGTCCAGCACGGCCGGGCTGATCGGCATCCCCGAAATCCCGCATTACTCGGCTGCCAAGACCGGTGTGGTGGGCCTCACCCGCCAGATCGCCGCCCATTACGGCCCGCAGAACATCCGATGCAACGCGATCTGCCCCGGTTCCATCCCCACCCCGTTGATGGCCGGCGTCTGGGAAACCCGCGCCCGCAACTCTGGGGACAGTTCCAGCTTCGAGCAGCAGCAGGCAGTGGCGGCCGCGAAGTACCCGCTGCGGCGCCTGGGCGTGCTGGCCGACTGCGCCAACTTGGCATTGTTCCTGGCCAGTGACGAATCGTCGTGGATCACCGGCGTGGCCATGCCGCTGGATGGTGGATTGACCGCCACCTGAACTTCTTGACCCCCTCGGCGAACCTCTGCCCGATAACCCTGGGGAGCCTGGCAAACGGCAACGACCGCGCAGGCAGTGATGGCAGATCGATTCTCGAAACCTGGAGACATCCATGACGACTGAAAACAAGCGTACCCCTGTCAACCGCCGCAGTGCGATCGGCACGATCGGGGCACTCGGGGCGCTGGCCATGGCCGCACCGGCTGCCAGAGCCCAGCAGGGCGACGCCAACTGGCAGCGGATCGTTGCCGCGGCCAGGAAAGAAGGCAGCTTGGTGATCTACCACCAGGCGGTGCCTCAGGTGCTGGACCGGGTGACCAAGGATTTCATGGCCCAGTACCCTGAAATCAAGGTCGAGTACCGCCGGCTGTTGACCGCGGTGACGCACATGCAGGCGATCGAGGCTGAGAAAGCCGGCAAGCTGGACGGCGCAGACATCACCCAGTACGCGAATGCGATCTGGTACCGGGACAAGGCGCAGGAGAACTTCTTCCTGAAGCCCGTCGGACCCGCAACCGCCGACTACCCGAAGGAAAGCCTGTTGTACGGTGCGGTCCCCATCGCCGCTGTCATGCCCTTCGTGATGGCCTACAACACCAACCTGGTCAAGACCCCCATCACCAGCATGCGCGACCTGCTCAAGCCGGAGTTCCGCGGCAAGGTCGGCAGTTCCGACCTGGTGGCGGAGACGGTGTTTGCCTTCTACGAATGGATCGAAAAAAGCCAGGGTTCGGACTTCCTGGCCCAGTTCGCGGCACAGAAGCCCAAGCTCACCGTGGGTGTGCTGCCGCTTTTCCAGAGCATCGCCGCAGGCGAAATCGCTGCAGGTCTATATGGCATCCACGCGGTGGCCAACAGCCTGATTGCGCAGGGCGCACCCATGAAAGTGGTGCAACCCAACCCCGCATTCGCCAGCGCGGATGTGCTGGCGGCGCTGGCGCACGCCAGACGCCCGAATGCGGCGCTGGTGTTCCTCGACTACATGATGTCACGGCGTGGCCAGGGCGCATGGAACGGCACGGGTGAAACGGCCAGCGTGATCGCCGGCATACCGGGCTCGCTGGATGCCAAGACCATGCAGCCGTGGGACGTGTTCCGCTACACGGCGGAATTCCAGCGCGACTACAAACTCAAGTTCGACAAGATGTTCAAGGCCTGATGCCAGCCGACCACCGGTTCGCGCGGGTGGTCTCAGCGTGCGTCCGCGAGACTGAAATCTGCCGCCCGCTCGCCAATCATCAGGGCGGGCGCCGCCGTGTCGGCCGACAGCAGCGTCGGCATGATGGAGTTGTCCACCACCCGCAACTTACCCACCCCCCGCACGCGCAGGGCGGGGTCCAGAACCGCGCGCGCGTCGGTCCCCATGCGGCAGGTGCCTGCGCCCACGATGATGTCATCGCAAGCGGAGGCGGCAATGCCGGATGGGGTCATGGCCGTCAGTCGCTCACGAGCTTGCCATTGGAATACAGCAATGCGTCGTCACTGGCAAAGGACACGGTGACGGCATCATCGGCATTGAAGCGGGGGCGACCGACGGGGCTGGTCACGAACAACTGCGCACTGCCCGTTTCCACCACGTAGTCGACCTCGCCGCCCGAATACAGCACATCCATCACCCGCCCGCCAGACAGCGCCATATGACCGGAATCGGCCAACGGCTGGCCGGCTGCACTCAAATGCAGGGCCTGCGGCCGCACGAACAGCTGCAACGGGCCCGTGTGCTTCTCGAGGACCAGCAGGTTTCCCTCGATGCGGCCGGCATCCGACGTCCAGGCCGTGTCGCGCTTGAGCGACAGCGCATTGCGGATGCCCAGAAAACGTGCAACGTACTCTGTAGCCGGCCGTTCGTAGACATTGCTGGCGCTGTCGAGTTGCTCGATGCGCCCGGCATTCATGACCGCCACCCGGGTGCCCAGGTTGAAGGCCTCGATCTGGTCGTGCGTGACATAGATGCCGGTGAAGCCCAGTTCGCGGTGGATGGCGCGCAGGTGGGCCCGCAGTTCGACGCGCAACAGGGCGTCCAGGTTGGACAGGGGTTCGTCCAGCAGCATGATCTTGGGCCGCGGCGCCAGTGCGCGTGCCAGCGCGATACGCTGCTGCTGCCCGCCGCTGAGCATCGCGGGGTAGCGCTCGGAAAGATGGCCGCACTGCACCACCTCCAGCACCTCGCGTGCCCGCGCCGCCCGCTCGGGGGCAGCGGCATTGCGCGCACGCAACGGGTACTCCACGTTGCGCTGCACCGTCATGTGCGGCCACAGGGAGTAGTTCTGGAACACCATGCCGATGTCGCGCAGATGGGTGGGCTGGTTGAGTCCGCTCGCAGAGTCGAACACGGTCTTGCCCTCCAGCACGATACGGCCTTCCTGCGCGTCCTCCAGCCCCGCAACACAGCGCAGCAGCGTGGTCTTGCCGCAGCCACTGGGACCGAGCAGGACCAGCATCTCGCCCGCCTCGACCTCGACCTCGACGTGATTGACCGCCACCACCTGCTCGCGCCCTGGGTAGCGCTTGACGAGCCCTTCAACTTTGAGTTCCTGCACGTAGTCAGCCTTTTTGTTGTGTCGGATCGGCTCCGCCCAGCAATGCCGCAAGGCACACGCCGATGACGGTCACCACGACCATGATCAGCGCCAGCACGGCGACCTGCGAATAGACGCCACCCGCCCACACGTCGTACATCACGCTGCCAATGACCTGGGTCCGGGCAGAGCGCACCATCAGCGAAGCACTGAATTCGTGAAACAGCAGCACGAATGTCAGCGCCGCAGTCGCCGCAATTCCCTTGCGGCACATTGGCAACAGGACCAGAAACAGCGAGCGGAACGCCCCGGCCCCGGAAGCCCTGGAGGCCTCCAGAAACTCCTGCCCGGTCGCGACCAGCGTGGTGAACTGCAGACGGGTCGAATGACCGACCATCAGGGTCACGTAGGTCACCACCAGCACCGCGGTCGTCCCGTAGATCTGGATCGGCGGCTGCGAGTAGACGAACAGCAGGCCGAAACCCATCAGAGAGGCGGGTACTGCAATGGGCAGGGTGGCGAAGAGGTCGATGGCCATGCGCACCGGCTTGGCAATGCGTGTCGACTGCAGCAGTGCAAAGGCCATGAAGAAGCCCAGGGGAATCAGGATCGCGATGCCGATCACCGAGGTCTGCACGCTGGTCCAGATGGCATCCACCAGGCCGCGGTTGTTGAGCACCGAGATCCAATGCCGCAAGGTCAGATCGGGCACGACCAGCGAGCCGGTCCAGAAGGGCGACAGGGACACATACATCAGCGCCAGCAAGGGCAGCACGGTGGTCACCAGCAAATACAGCCCGATGACGACCGCCGCCCACCAACGGGTCTCGCGCACGTTGTACTTGGAGCGCGCGGAAACGACCACAAAACGGCGTTGCTCCCCTAGCGCCAGCTTCTGGGCAAGCACCACCAGCAGACCCAGCACCAGGATCGGAAAACCCAGCGCCGCACCAAGACCGAAATCGACCGGGTAGCGCTCGGTGAGGTAGAACATCTCGGTGGTGAGCACGTCAATCTTGGCGGTACGCCCCAGCAAGAGGGGTGCAGTGAATTGCCCCAGACCCAGCAGGAACACCACGCCAGTGGCGAAGATGATGGAGGGCCGCAGCAATGGCAGGGTGATGGTGAAGAAGCGCATGGTGGGAGATGCGCCACAGGCAGCCGCCGCCGCCTCCAGCTCCTGACCCATGTTCTTCAGGCCAGTGAACACGAACACGTACACAAACGAACTCAGCAACATGCCGGTAATGACGATGATGCTGGTCACGCTGTAGATATTGAACGGCCCCTCCTCCAGGCGGTCCAGACCCGGCAGGGTGCGCAACACCATGTTGAGATACCCGACCTTCGGAGACAGCAGAAAGATCCAGCCGGTCACAGCGGCAACTGCCGGCACGACCAGCGGCAACAAGGGCGCGAGTTCTCCAATGCGGCGGACCCGGTTTGGCAGCATCGAAGCACACCAAGCGAGAATGGTACCCGTCACCACTGCCAGCACGCTGGACAGGATGGCCAGCAGGATGGTGGTCTGGATGGTAGTGCCGATGCGGGGCAACTCCATCATGCGCGCGAACGCAGAGCCGCCGTCCAGGAAGGCGCGCCACTGCAACTGCAGAATGGGCAGCAGCACCATATAACCGACCCCGATTGCCAGCAGCACCCAGGCCACCTGCGGCACGCCCTGGCGGCGGATCAGGCCGCCCGGCCCCCACCAGGCGCGGCCCTGCGTTCGAGCCATCATGACGGGACGTGCAGCGCCGGCTGCATCCGGGAGCGGTTAGCCATAGCAGTCATCGCACCCTCAACGTGCGCCGAACAGCGAGTTCCAGCGGGCCTCGAAGGCCTTGACACCCTCAGGCGTGACCTTGTCCCAGTCGATCAGCGTCAGGTTGATCTTGGAGACATCCAATGCGCCAGGCACATTGGGTAGCGGGCTGGCAGCCTCGGCATTGCCCACGATGGCAGTCTGACCTTTGACCGACATCATGAAATCCTGCGCGACCAATGCGGCATTCGGATTCTTGGCCCAGCTCAGAATTGCTGTACCGTAGGCAAAACCATAGGACTGCGCGGGGATCACGGTTTTAATCGGCGCCTTCTGCGCATGCAGGACGTTGTCGACCGGGATCACCGAGAACACCCCGGCAGAGATCTCGCCGGAGGCGGTCGAGTTCGCCGATCCGACGGTGCTGGGATACATCTTCACCTTCTGCGCAGCCAGCTTTTCCAGGTAGCCGGGGTTGGACTCGTCCAGCCACTTGTAGAAAAGTGTCACGACTTCGGCAACCAGCGACAAACCGCCCACCTTGCCAGCGAGTTCGGGGCGCAGCAGATCCTGGTAGCTGGTGATCGGCGTCTTGACCAGATCGGTGTTGTAGTGCATCACCCACGGGGTGTGGGCCATCAAGGCCACCTGCCCACCACGCACCCATGCATCAGGGTAGGCCGCCGCGGCCGGCCCGACCGGGGTTTTCAGATAACCTTTCTTGACTGCGTCACTGGCCCAGCGGATGTCAGCCGTGATCACGAAGTCGGCCCCGACAACGTTCGACTGCACGCGCTCCTGCTCGACCTTGGCCGTCAGTGCCGAACCCACGATACGCACCAGTTCCATCTTGATGCCGGGGTTGTTGGCATTGAAGGCGGCGAGGATCCGTTCGTGCTGGGCCGGCCCCATGGTGGCATAGACGATGACCTTGCCCTCCTTGCGGGCGGCCTCCTGGATCTTTGCCCATTCTGCAGGTGGAACATTGCGCGAATTGGCCTGTGCCACTGCGCTGCCCATGGGAAGGGCGCAGCCCATGGCCAGCAGGGACGCCAGCATCAATGCGCGACGGTTGGGGAAATGGCGGCCGGACGGACCCGAAACGGTGTTGTGCATGTCTTCCTCGAAAAAAACGCTGTTTTTGAACTCCCGGGGTCCACGGCGTGGGTTCCCCGGCGCTTGCACCCGCTTGCAAACCGCGGGTGCCCCTGAATCGCAAACTCCCGAAGGTTTTGCTTTTATATTTCTATAGCCACTTTAATATAATTTTCGTGTTCTGCGAAGCGTATCCCCCAAAGATCTCCGGGATCTACAACAGCTGCACCCAATCCGAAAGCGATTGCCCGGAATCGAGCACCCGGGCACCGATCTGCAGGTTCCACACATGCTCGGCACCGTACGCCAGGCGCCAGTCATGCAGACGGCGCGTGAGCAAACCCAGGTCGTAGGCGTCCGTCATGCCAATCGCGCCATGGACGGCATGGGCGATTGCGGCCACCACGGAAACCGCCTCGCCCGTGCGCGACTTTGCAACCGCCGCCGCCAGGGCGCCCGGGGCCGGCCCGCTGGACCGGAAAGCGGCTTCCGCCGCAATCGCCGCAGCCAACACATGCTCGGCCATCACGCTGAGTTGCTGCTGCAGGGCCTGGAACTTCCCGATCGATTTGCCAAACTGCACGCGCGTGTTGCACTGCCCGAGTGCCATCGCAAAGCTGCGCTGCATCGCGCCGCTGAGCTGTGCCGCCATCAAGGCAGCCGCAAATGGTGCCAGATGCCGCCCACCTGACTCCAGCATCGCTGTCGGGGTTGCATCCCGCCACGACAGGTGCGCCACCTGGCTGCGCGGGTCGCCGACGGGTTCCCGCTGGGAAGAACTGCAATCCAGCAACAGCAGGGCGTCCCCATCGGCGACCAGCACATGGCCGGCGATCTGGCCGCCCGGCACCTGCGGGCAAAGCCACTGGCCGGCAGCCGGACGCTGCAGCTGCATGGCCAGCGTGACGATCCCGGGCGGCAGCGCGACATGCTCGCCCACCAGCGCCCGCGCGACAATGGACTGCGCCACTGGCAGCGGCATGGCGTGCCGGCCCAGGCATTCGAGGATCGGGAACAGTTCCGCCAGCGGCAGCCCTGCGCCGCCTTGGGCCTCCGACAACATCAGGTCGAGAAACCCCGCCTCCTCGATCGGTTGCCAGACCACAGCCGGTGGCTCGCCCGACTCGACCCGGCGGATGGCGGAACTGGTGACGGTGTCGGCAAGGACTTTTTCCAAAGCTTCGAGAAACATGTTTGCCGCTCCTTCAACGCAAACCCAAACCGCGCGCGATCATGCCGCGCAGGATCTCGCGGGTGCCACCGCGCAGGGAATAGCTGGGCGCCAGCTGGCTCACATAGGCCAGCGTCTGCATCAGTTCCGCCTCCAGCTCGCCGCCCTCCCCTGCACCCAGTGTGGCCTCGATGCAGTTCGGGATGGACTGCTCGAATTCGGTTCCCAGGTCCTTGATCAGGGCCGCCTCGACCACCGGGCTTTCGCCGCGCGCCAGCCGCGCCGTGACGGTGATGGACATGTTGCGCAAGGTGGCCAGGTGGGCCGCCAGCCGCCCGACCGTGGCCGCATGGCTGCGGCCGTCGGGGCTGCCACGCAGCATGCGGATCCACAGCTCCAGCAGCACGATGCTGGAGTAGATGCGCTCCGGGCCGCTGCGCTCGAACGCCAGCTCGGCATTGACCTGGGCCCAGCCACTGCCCTCCTGCCCGACCAGCGCGTCGGGGGCCAGTTGCACGTTGTCGAAGAACACCTCCGAGAAATGCGCGTCACCGCTCAGGTCGCGGATCGGCCGCACGGTCACCCCGGGCAGTGACAGGTCGATGATGAACTGCGACAGCCCGGCCTGCCGGTCCTCCTTGTCGCCCGAGCTGCGCACCAGGGCGATCATGAAGTGGCAATGGTGCGCATTGGTGGTCCAGATCTTCTGGCCGTTGAGCAGCCATCCCGCATCGTTGGGCCGTGCCCGCGTTGCCACACTGGCCAGGTCGGAGCCAGCGCCCGGCTCGCTCATGCCGATACAGAAAAAGGCTTCGGCGCGGCAAATGCGCGGCAGGTAGAAGTCCTTCTGGGCGTCAGTTCCGAATTTCAGGATCAGCGGGCCACTTTGGCGGTCGGCAATCCAGTGGGCCGACACCGGCGCTCCTGCGGCCAGCAGTTCCTCCACCAGCACATAGCGCGAAAAGGCATCGATATTCGCACCCCCGTACGCAGACGGAAGGGTTACGCCAACCCAGCCATGCGCTGCGAGGCGGCGGCTGAAACCGGCATCGAAGCCCATCCAGGAACGGGCCCGCACATGGGGTGGGGCGGGGTCCAGAGCCCCGGCCAGAAAGGTCTTGATCTCGGCCCGCAGGGCCGTGGCGGCCGGCGGCAGGGACGCCAGCCGCAACTGGCTCAACAGACTACTCACGGAGTCTCCTTCATCATTGATCAGAAATATAAATTTGTATGCCCGAGAATATATGCTTTACCAACACCACCCCCTGAAACAGGACAAAACGATGGCAGACTTCTTGAAGTATGAGCAGGTCGGACACGTCGTCACGCTCACGATGAACGAGCCGGAAAAGCGCAATCCGCTGACCGGCAACACGGCCGTGCCGGAGTTCCTAGCGGCGATCGACCGTATCCACAACGACGCCCGCGTGCGAGCCGTGATCCTCACCGGCGCGGGCAGTGCCTTTTCCTCTGGCGGCGATGTTCGCAACATGCTGCGCCAGGCCAATGGCGAGGTCACCGGCATGCAGATACGGCACGAATACCGCACCGGCATCCAGCGCATTCCGCTGGCGCTGTTCAATCTGGAGGTGCCGGTGATCGCAGCGGTCAACGGCGCCGCCGTGGGCGCGGGCCTGGACCTGGCCTGCATGTGCGATGTGCGCATCGCCTCCGAGAAGGCCAGGTTTGCCGAGAGCTTCGTCAAGCTCGGCATCATCCCCGGCGACGGGGGTGCCTGGCTGCTGACGCGCCTGATCGGCATGTCCCGCGCAGCTGAGATGGTCTTCACAGGCGACACCATAGACGCACGGCAGGCCGAGCAATGGGGCCTGGTGTCACGTGTCGTGCCGCCCGAGGAATTGATGCCCGCCGCCAACGCGTTGGCCGCCCGCATGGCGGCAAATCCGGGCCATGCGGTGCGCCTGGCCAAGCGGCTGCTGCGCGAATCGCTGCATACCCGGCTCGACACCCTGCTGGAGATGGCCGCTGCCTACCAGGCACTCGCGCACCAGACCGACGACCACCGCGAAGCCGTCAACGCCTTCCTCGAAAAGCGCGCGCCAGTCTTCAAGGACTGACGGGCCAGGTCGCTCGCGTTGTCAGTTGACCCAGTGGGTGAACGACTCGGCCGGCTCGCGCGGCGTGCAGTAAGTGTTGACCAGCGCCGATGCATCGGCATAGCCCAGGGCCATGCCGCAGACCAGCATCTCGTCGGTCCCGGCACCGACCAGCGGCTTGATGATGCTGGCAAAGCCGTTCCAGGCGCCTTGCGCACAGGTGTGCAGCCCACGCGCACGCGCCGCCACCATCAGGTTGCCCAGAAACATACCGTAGTCGAGCAAACTTCCGCGCCCCATGCTCCGATTGACCGTGAACATCAGACCGACCGGGGCGCCGAAGAAGCGGAAATTGGCCTGATGCTGGGCATGCATCTTGTCTTTCTCGCCACGGGCGATTCCCAGCAGCGCGTACAGACCCCAGCCGTTCTCGCGCCGCCGGTCGATGAAGGGGCTGACCCACTGGGTAGGGTAGTAGTCGTAGTCGTCCGGATACTGCTTTGCCACCGACGGGTCGGCGTAGATGGCGTCGTGGGCTGCGCAGGCCTGCGCGACCAGCGCGTCGCGCTTGGCGCCCTGCAGCACGTAGACCTGCCAGGGCTGGGTGTTGGTTCCGGAAGGCGCCCGGCTGGCCACCGAGAGGATGTCCATGACGGTCTGGCGCGGAACTTCCTGTGCCGTGAAAGCCCTGCAGGACATGCGGGAGTTGATGGCCGCGTCAATGGTTTCGATAGGATGCATGGGCGGCATTTTCGCCTGAAGCCTGGCCGTGCCAAGGATGGCGCAGAATCGTGACCACCACCACATGAAAAACCGTACCGACCATCCGGAGGCTGGCAAAGTTGCGCTGCTCGACCGGGATATCAGCATCCTGGCCTTCAACGAACGTGTGCTCGAGTGGGCCCACCGTGCCGACGTACCGGCCCTGGAACGGCTGCGTTATCTGTGCATCGTGTCGTCCAACCTTGACGAGTTCTTCGAGATCCGCGCTGCGCCGCACCTGCAGGCCAGCAGCAATGCACCTGGCTCCGGCACGGCGGCCCGCTTCCAGCACATCGCCAGTGCGGCACACGCACTGGTGGAGCGGCAATACGCAATTTACAACGACGAAGTCCTGCCCGCCCTGGCACAGCACGGCATTCGCATCGTCCCGCACGGCGAACGCGACCGCGCACAGCGGCGCTGGGTCCAGCATTATTTCAACCGTGCCGTGCGGCCGCTGCTGGTGCCGGTCAGCCTGGATCCGTCCCATCCGTTCCCGCTGGTGGCTAACAAGTCGCTGAACTTCGTGGTGCGACTCAATGGCGTGGACGCGTTCGGCCGCGAGAACGAGATCGCCATTGTCAAGGTGCCGCGCAGCCTGCAGCGCATGATCCGGTTGCCGGACAAGATCAGTGGCGGCGAGCAGTTGTGGGTGTCGCTGTCCAGCGTGATCCGGGCCCATTTGCACGAGTTGTTCACCAGCCGGCAGGTGACGCAGTTCTCGCAGTTCCGGGTCACCCGCCATTCCGACCTGGCCGTCGACGAGGAGGAAGTCAAGAACCTGCGTACCGCCCTGCGCCTGGGGCTGCAGCAGCGCCACTTCCGTGAGGCAGTGCGGCTGGAGGTGTCCTCGGGTTGTTCGGCCTACCTGTCCGACTTTCTGCTGGCAGAATTCAAGCTGCCCCGCGAGGCCCTGTACCGGGTGCACGGACCGGTCAACATGGTGCGGCTGAGCGAGATCATCACGCACGCACGGTCCCCCAAGTTGCTGTTCCCGCCCTATCAGGCCGTCTGGCCACGGGCCTTCCAGGGCGCAGAGCAATCGGTCTTCGCGCGGATCCGCCAGGGAGATGCGCTGGTGCACCAGCCGTTCGAAAGCTTTGACGTGGTGCTGGCATTTCTGCGTGAAGCGGTCGAGGATCCAAGCGTGCTCGCCATCAAGCAGACGATCTACCGTACCGGCGCGCGTTCGGCACTCATGGACCTGCTCGAAGAGGCCGTGCGCCGGGGCAAGGATGTGACGGTGGTGGTCGAGCTTAAGGCGCGCTTCGACGAAGAGGTCAACATCAACTGGGCCGAGCGCCTCGAAGCCATCGGCGCCCAGGTCGTGTACGGTGTGGTCGGCCTCAAGACGCATGCCAAGATGCTGCTGGTCACCCGCCGCGAAGGCAGTCGGCTGCGCCGCTACGCCCACCTGTCCACCGGCAACTACAACCCGGTCACTGCACGGCTGTACACCGACCTCAGTTACTTCAGCTGCGACGCGGCGCTGACCATGGACGTGGACAACGTGTTCCTGCACCTGGCCAGCCAGATCCGCCTGCCGCGCATGCGCCACCTGCTGGTGGCGCCGCTGGTGCTGCACAAGCGCCTGCAGGCCAGCGTGAACGCGGTCGGCGAGGCGGCGCGCGCCGGCATCCCCGGGCGCATCATCGTCAAGACCAACGCGCTGACCGACGAGCCGCTGATCCGGGCGCTGATCCGCGCCGGGCAAAGCGGCGTGCGTATCGATCTGATCGTCCGCGGCGCGTGCATGCTGCCGGCAGGACTGCCGGGCCTGACCAACAACATCCGGGTGCGCTCGATCATCGGGCGATTCCTCGAGCACAGCCGGGTGTTCTATTTCCGCAGCGGCACGAAGGAGGAAGTGCTGCTGTCCAGCGCCGACTGGATGAACCGCAACATGCTGCGCCGCATTGAACTGGCCTGGCCGGTGACCGACCCGGCGATCCGCCAGCGCGTGATCGACGAATGCCTGGTGCCCTACCTGCTGGATGAGCGCGATGCCTGGACCATGGACAGCGCTGGCATCTACCAGTGCGTATTGACGCCACGAAACGGCGAAGCCCGCGGCGCGCAAGAGTCACTCATGGCGCTGCACAACCCGGTGCCAGCAACGGACCCCGCCAGGCGGGCGCGTCGCTGACTGGTACGGGTATGTTTCGTCTTACCCGTAGTCCCGCTATTCCGTGGCATTGACGGTCGGTCTCAGCGCCGCATCGGGTGCCCCAGGCGCCCGACTGCGCTCCAGCGCTGCGCGAGCGCCTCGCCGATACCGAAACCACCGTTGCCCAGCAGGCCGATCACCAGCGTATTGCCCTCCAGGCGCCATCGCCCCGGGTCTCAGCTGACCAGCCCGACATAGACCAGCATGCCTGCTGCCAGTGTCAGAATGGCCGCCGGTACGGCGCGCGTCCAGCGCGCCGCCAGAGTCATCACCCCCATGGTGGTGACGGCGGCGCACCCAGCAGTCTGGCGACCTGGCTCAGGATGATCGTGCATCCGACTCCACTGAGGTAGCCGCTGACGACCGGATACGGCCTGTACTTGCTAAGCTGCCCCAGGCGTGCCAAGCCGAATCCAACCTGCATGGCGCCTGCCAGCATGGCCGTGACCAGCAGTAGCAGGACCGTCTCTGCGGGGGGAGTACCGCGGGCCGACAGGTCAATTGCCAGCGCAGACAACACCGCCCCGGCAGGCGCACAAGGCGCAGTCGCGAGGCGCGCGGCACTGCCCCAGGCAGATATGCCACCAGGGCCAGCCCAGTGGCACCCAGCATGCCGGCCACGGCTCCCTGGGCCGCATAGGGCACCCCCAGCGCCGCGTAGGTGGCGACACCGAACGCAATGGCCGATGGCAGGGCGACGAGCCTGGCGGCGAGGCCGCCCCAGGGGTCGCCAGCCAGCGATTCCGGCTTGTGGAACATCTACCCAGAATACACGGCCGGGAGTTCCGGGAACGACTCCGCCGACAAGCCGAACGCCGCTTCTTGACCTGTGGCAAGGATGGCCGATATCCCACGGTGCCAGAAGCCGCGCGCTGCGGGCAGGGTCCGGCCATCGCGCCAAGCACAAGGCCCGCCTGTCTTGCGACGGGAAGGCCTTGTGGACGACATTCAACGGATCAGATGCGCGTCGGCTTGCCGAGCTTCAAGGGGCGCTTGAAAGGATCGTGCGGCGTGGCTGCCGCCTGGGGGCGACGCGTCGGGCCTGCTTCGGGCCGGTCGAAACCCGGCTTGCGGGGCACGAAGTCGGGACGTGGTGCAAAGCCGTCCTGGCGCGGCTCGCGGCGACCGGCGAAGCGGTCGTTGAATCCGCCTTCGCGCTTGTAACTGAAACCTTCCCGCGGGGCCGCAGGTGCGCCCTCACGACCACGCGCCGGGCCGAACTTGCGATCCCGCGACGGTGCATCGAAATTGCCTTGGCCGCCGCGGCCACCAAAGTTGCCGCCGGGGCGGCTGTCGGGAAAACGCTGCTGGGGCTCCAGGCCAGGGATCGCTTCGGCCTTGAACAGCTGGCGCGTGTAAGCCTCGATGTCGAAGATCTTGCGGCGGTCGCGAAATTCTGCCAGCGTCACCGCCAGGCCGTCACGGCCGGCGCGGCCGGTCCGGCCGATGCGGTGCGTGTAGTCCTCGGCCTTCATGGGCAGGCCGAAGTTGAACACGTGGGTGATGGTGGGCACATCGATGCCGCGCGCAGCCACGTCGGTTGCCACAAGAATTTGCACATGCCCCTCGCGCAGCGCCATCAGGCGCCGGTTGCGCAGGCCTTGGTTCAAGGCGCCGTGCAATGCAACGGCGCTGAAGCCGTCTTGCTGCAGGTCGTTGGCCAGGCCGTCGCACTCGATCTGGGTGCTGGCGAATACGATGGCCTGGTTGATGGTGGTATCGCGCAGCCAGTGGTCGAGCAGCTTGCGCTTGTGCTGGGCGTTGTCGGCCCAGAACAGCACTTGCTTGATGTTCTGGTGCTTGTCCTGCGGGTTGTCGATCTGCACCCGCTGCGGCTGGCGCATGACGCGCGTGGCCAGTTGCTGGATGCGCGGTGCCAGCGTCGCGCTGAACATCATGGTCTGCTTGCGCTCGATGGTAAGTTGGTTGACCTCGGCCAGATCATCGGCAAAGCCGAGGTCGAGCATGCGGTCGGCTTCGTCGACCACCAGGAACTGCACCTGGTCGAGCTTGATCTGCATCGAGCGTTGCAGGTCCAGCAATCGGCCAGGCGTGGCAACCACCAGGTCGGCGTTCTGCAGCTTCGCAATCTGCAACTGGTAAGGCATGCCGCCCACCACATTGGCAATGCGCAGACCGCGGCAATGGCGTACCAGATCGATGGCGTCATGGGCCACCTGCTGGGCCAGTTCGCGGGTCGGGCAGAGCACCAGAGCGCCAGGAGTGGCCGCCTTGAAGTTGCGGCTGCTGGTCGGATCCTTGCGGCGCGGGCGCTTCGGGGGGGCCTCGCCGCGGGCAGTGGCTTCGGCACAAGCGCGCTCGAACTCTTCACGCTCCCGGACTGCTTCGGACTCGCGCTGCTGCAGCAGCGTGTGCAAAACCGGCAACAGAAAAGCGGCTGTCTTGCCACTGCCGGTCTGGCTGGAGACCATCAAATCGGTGAACTTGGCGCTGCTGCCCTGGGTGTCCTGGCCCTGCATGGCCAGCGGGATGGTCTTTTCCTGGACGACTGTCGGCTGGGTGAAACCCAGGTCCTTCACGGCCTGGAGCAGTTCGGGCGCGAGGCCCATTTTCTCGAACCCATTCGGCTCGGCCGGTGCAGGCTCGGCACCGACGGGCGCGGCATTGTCGTCAGCCACCACCTCCGATGGCTCGGAGAATCCGGCCTGGTTTGCGACACCGTCGCGCTCCGGGGATTCGTTGGAAAAGGAAGGAGCGGGCGACAAGTCGCCCTGCAATTCATATGCGTCGTTCATGATTTGGATCTCGCACGAGCCCGCAGCCAACTGCGAACGGCTTCGTTTATGGTCAAAAAAACATCAACCATCAAACGAAGCTCAATGCCAGCGTGGCTGGCCGCAGCCGTCAGGCTGCACTCTAGAGGGATCCTTGATCGCAGGATCCGGTGTGTGAGGGGAGATGCACAAAAGCGTTGCCGTGGGCAGCGCAGCCCATGATTATGGCACAGCCACGGGTTTATACCTAGGCCATTTTCAGAAAGTGCCTTCGGTAGTAGACCAGTTCGTCTATCGACTCGTGCACGTCTGCAAGCGCCGTGTGCTTCTGCTGCTTCTTGAACGCACTGTGCAGTTCCGGACGCCAACGTTTGGCCAGTTCCTTGAGGGTGCTCACATCGAGATTGCGGTAGTGAAAATAAGCCTCGAGCCGGGGCATGTAGTTCACCAGGAAACGCCGGTCCTGGCTGATGGTATTGCCGCACAGTGGAGACGCATTGCGCGGGATGTACCGCTCGACGAACTCCAGTAACTGCTGCTCGGCCTGCTGTTCGGTCAACTCAGATCGCTTGACCCTGTCGATCAGGCCGCTTTTCGCATGGGTGCCCTTGTTCCAGGCGTCCATCTTGTCCAGCAATGCGGTGCTCTGATGGATCACGAGAACCGGACCCTCCACCCGGGGCTCAAGATGGGGTCCGGTCACGATGATGGCTATTTCCAGCAAGCGCTCCCGGTCAGGCTGCAAGCCCGACATCTCGCAATCCAGCCAGACCAGGTTTTTGTCGGACTTCTGTAGCGGGGGAATCGATTCAGCCATCGGGTGATTGTCGCCCACGACAGGGACGAAGCCGGCTTTGGGCATAAACTCGGCACCGCGTACGACCAGTGCGCGCGCACCATCACCATGACCCCTTTCCTCTCGCCATCAGAGCTTCTGACAGCCGCCTTCGTGGGGGCACTCGTCCTCAACACGCTGGTCCGGTACTGGCTGGCATCCCGGCAGATACGCCATGTGGCTCGCCACCGGGAAAACGTTCCAATGGCATTTGCAGGGTCCATCCCGCTGGCGGCGCATCAAAAGGCCGCCGACTACACCATCGCCAAGACCCGGCTCGGGCTGCTGGAGCTTGCCATCGGCATGGGCATCGTGGTGGCTTGGACGCTTTTGGGCGGCCTCTATGCGCTGAATTCAGCCACGCTGGCACTGGTGGGGCCCGGTATGGTGCAGCAGATGACGCTGTTGGTCGGCTTTTTTCTGATCGGCGCCCTCTTGGACCTGCCGATGTCGTGGTACCAGACTTTCGTGCTGGAGCAGCGCTTCGGCTTCAACAAGATGCGTCTGGGGCTGTGGTGTTCCGATCTCGTGAAGTCTGCCTTGATCGGTGCCGCGATCGGCATTCCGCTCATCTGGCTGATTCTGTGGCTGATGGGCGCCGCCGGCACGCTCTGGTGGCTGTGGGCATGGTCGTCGTGGATGGGTTTCAACCTCCTGTTGCTGCTGATCTACCCGACCTTCATCGCGCCGCTGTTCAACCGATTCAAGCCACTGGAAGACGAAACCGTGAAAGCGCGCGTCACTGCATTGATGCAGCGGTGCGGATTTGCCGCCAAGGGCTTGTTCGTGATGGACGGCAGCAAGCGCAGCGCCCATGCCAACGCCTACTTTACCGGCTTGGGCGCTGCCAAGCGGGTGGTCTTCTACGACACCTTGCTCGCCCGGTTGACGGCGCCGGAGGTAGACGCCGTGCTGGCCCATGAATTGGGCCACTTCAAGCACCGCCATGTCATCAAGCGGATTGTGTCGATGTTTGCGCTGAGCCTGTTGGCGTTTGCGCTGCTCGGCTGGCTGTCCGGACAAGTATGGTTCTACCAGGCGTTGGGCGTGCAGCCCAACATGCTGGCCGGCGCGCCCAATGATGCACTGGCCTTGCTGCTGTTCATGCTGGTGGTGCCGGCATTCAGCTTCTTTGTCAGCCCGCTGTTCACCCTGTTGTCGCGCAAGCACGAGTTTGAAGCCGACGCCTTCGCGATCGCGCAGACCAGCGGCCAGGATTTGTCCACTGCCCTGCTCAAGCTGTACGAGGACAACGCGTCGACCTTGACCCCGGACCCGGTTTACGTCCAGTTCTACTACTCTCATCCGCCAGCGATCGAACGCCTGTTGCGCATGCAACCATAAACACTCAGACAGGAAAATAGGATGCCCAGCATGATGCCGAAGGTCGACTGGTCCAGTTCCCAGCGCAGGGCCCTGAGTGCGACCGAGATCGTCTCGGGACTCGCCCAACTGGAGGGTTGGACCTTGCAGGGCGAGGGGCCGGAGCTCGCGATCGCGAAGGCCTTTGTATTTGCTGACTTCTACGAAACCATGGCCTTCGTGAATGCGGTCGCTTTTGCAGCCCACACATCCGATCACCACCCGGCACTGGAGATCACTTACAAGCGCTGCGTCGTGAAGTTCAATACCCACGATGTCGGAGGAATCTCCAATACGGACTTCGAATGCGCCAACACGATCGACGCGCTGCTGCAATGAACCTGCCAGACGGAGTAGCCGGTTGAGCCGTGTTCCAGGCCTCGCCAGCGGGCTCATCGTTGCCAATCATGGCCGGCACTTCTGGGTTGAAACGGACCTCGGCCAACGCGTGCGATGCCATTCGCGCGGAAAAAGAAGCGAGGGGGTGGTTGGCGACCGTGTGCAGTGGCTGGCGTCGGGCGACGAAGGCACCATTGAATCCATCACACCCCGGCGCAATCTGTTTTTTCGGCGTGACGAACTCCGGACCAAGTCGTTTGCATCCAATCTGGACCAGGTCCTGATCCTCATTGCCGCCGAGCCAGCGTTCTCCAGCAACCAATTGTCCCGTGCGCTCATCGCAGCAGAGGCCGAGCAAATCACACCGTTGATCATTCTGAACAAGAGTGACCTGACCGTCCCTTTCCAGCGCGCCTGGGATTGGCTAGCGCCTTACCGGAACATGGGATACCGAGTGCTGCCGATCAGCCTGAAACAATCCAGTGCGAAGCAGCAAGTCGAACTGCTGGATCTGCTGTTGAATCGTACCACCTTGGTCCTGGGCCCATCGGGTGCCGGCAAGAGCACCTTGATCAACATGTTTGCGCCCCATGCACTGGTGCTGACGGGGGACATATCGCAGGCCTTGCGCACGGGCAAGCACACGACAACCAGCACCAACTGGTATTGGGTCGGGACAACACGCAGCACGGCCTTGATCGACTCGCCGGGCTTCCAGGAATTTGGCCTGCACCACATTGATCCGATGCAACTGGCCCGCCACATGCCAGACCTGGCTGCCCACGCAGGTCGCTGCAAGTTCTACAACTGCACCCACCTGCACGAACCGGGCTGCGCTGTCCTAGCGGCGCTCGGGGCCCACGACTCCTTGAACACGGTGTCGCCAGATCGCTACCGGATCTACGGCGAACTGTTCGCCGAATTGTCGAAGTCGCGCTGGTAGCCGGAAGCCAGGGCACTGCGCGGTCAGCCCAGCAGCCGTGCAAGCGTCAGGAGTGCCAGCAAAATCATCCACAACAGGACGGTCCGCCAGACCAGACCGACCACGGTGCGCAGGTGCCCAACGTCTGGTTGTTGCCCGCCAAAAGGAGCGGGCGGTACGCGGTCTGGCGTGGAACCGGCGGCGACCAGACCAGGACCATCATCGGACGCAGCAGGACCCAGCCGCAAGTTGATCGCTCCCGAGGTGGCTGCAAGGATGACGCCGTCATTGCCGGACAGGCCCTGTGGCGCGCAATTGCGCCAACTCTCGATCGCCTCCTCGAAACTGCCCACGACCGCGAAGCCGAGCGCTGTGACGCGGGCTGGGAGCCAATCGATCACCCGCCAGCATTGGGCCGCCACGTCCTGCAGCGGCGCACTGACCGGATGCTCCGCAACCTCACCCTTGATCCGCCAGTAGCGCGGCACGAACTCACCCAGACGGTAAATGACGGCGCCGGCCGGCCCGAGCCCCAGCGCAGAGAGAATCGAGAACCATGTCAGCACGCCAAACACATGCCGATGCGCCGCAATTACGGAATGCTCCACGACCTGACGCACGATTTCGCTACGTGGCAGGCCCCCGACGTCGACTTGGCGCCACTGCGCCAGGAGTTGCCGCGCCTGCTCGACGTCGCCGGATTCCAGCGCATTGCGAATATTCGTGAAGTGGTGGCTGAACTGGCGAAAACCCAGCGTGACGTACAGAACCACAATGTTCCAGGCCATCGCCAGTGGCCAGCCGAGTCCCTCCAGCAACGCCCAATGGACCGCCGTGACCGCCGCACCGGGCAGCAGTACCCCTGCAGTCCAGGCCAGCACGGCGTATTGTGTCTTCCCGGCGTCGAGGGTGTGGCCGACCCAGCGCACCCAGGCGCGCGACAGCCTGTGGAGCGTGTTGCCACGCGAAAGTGGTCGCGCCTGCTCCAGCAGCAACGCGAAAAGAATCGAAACGAAGCCCATGGCGGAATGATAAGGGCTACATTCTGCAACCGGCTGTGGGCCGCATACGCGCCTGCAGCCCCGCCAAGCGTGCAGGTCAGGCCCGCAGGAACCGATAAAAATTTCTCAACATACCCGCCGTCGCACCCCAGATGAAACGCTCTGACAGGGCATCTGCATAGGGCATGGACAACCAGTCCCGCTGGACGCCTTCGGCGATGATCGAATGCCGGCGGTGGTTGGCGGGGTTCATCAAGAAATCCAGCGGCACTTCGAAAACATCGTCCACTTCGAACGGGTTCGGCGTCAAACGAAAGCCTTGGCGCACGAGGCCCACGACCGGGGTGACAATGAAGCCGGAGCCAGTACGGTATGCCGGTAGCGTGCCGATCACCTGCACAAAACCGGAATCGAGCCCTACCTCTTCGTAGGCCTCTCGCAAGGCAGTGGTCACGAGATCCGGATCATCCGCATCTTGCTTGCCTCCAGGAAAAGCGATTTGGCCAGAATGGCTCGACAAGTGCGCCGTGCGCAGCGTCAGGAGCACAGTCGGGCTATCACGCATCACCACCGCTATCAGAACGGATGCATGCACAGGCTCGCGATTCACCCAGATCGGCTCTTGGCAAATCTCGGGTTGCCACTGCGGTGGATCCCGGAACCTGCGTCTGAGCGCTTCTGGCGACAGGTTGTCTGTCGGTACCGCTTGCAGGTGGTCATCGACCCCGAGAACAGGTACCTTGCGAGGGTCGAAATCTGGCAATCGCAAAAGCGGTGTCAGAGCGGCGGATGAATCCATGGCAAAGCCAAGCAAACCGCCCCAACAATCTTCGGAGCGACTTGCATCCGGTGTGGCGGGTTAAACTGCGACAGCCTTTTTGGTTGACAGCTTTTCCTTGATGCGGGCCGATTTGCCACTGCGATCGCGCAGGTAATACAGTTTGGCCCGACGAACATCGCCACGACGCTTGACTTCAATGCCGGCAATCAGCGGGCTGTAGGTTTGGAAAGTCCGCTCGACGCCTTCGCCGCTGGAGATCTTGCGGACGATGAAGCCGCTGTTAAGGCCGCGGTTGCGCTTGGCGATGACAACACCTTCGTAGGCCTGCACGCGCTTGCGGCTGCCTTCCACCACGTTGACACTGACGATCACCGTATCGCCGGGCGCAAAATCGGGAAAGGTCTTTCCGAGACGAGCAATTTCTTCTTGCTCCAGAGTTTGGATCAGGTTCATGGTTTCCTTGCATGATCATGCGCGCGCCAGTGCCGAAATGGCACAAAGGACCCCCAAGACTATTGTCGGGGACGGCCGCTCAGAGGATCGGACAACCGCGCAGTATAGCAAGTAGAGAGATGTGGCTGCATCCCGCAAGGAACACCGTTCTTCAGACCTGCGCCAGGCTTTGCACATATTGTTCGTCCCGGTCGCTGAGCCGCCCGCCCACCCGGGCCGCCAGGATCAGATCCGGCCGCCGAGCTAGTGTTATGGCAAGACTCTGGTCACGTCGCCAACGCTCCACCAAGGCATGATTGCCCGACATCAGCACATCGGGAACTACGACACCGTGCCATAGGTCGGGCCGGGTGTAGTGCGGACAGTCGAGAAGGCCGTCGGCCGTGGGGTTGAAGCTGTCCTGGGCATGACTTGCCGGGTCGGCCAGCACACCAGGCTGGAGTCTGGCCACCGCATCAAGAAAAGCCATTACCGCAATTTCGCCACCCGACAGGACAAAATCGCCCAGACTGATCTCGTGGTCCACCGCGGCATCGACGAATCGCTGATCAATGCCCTCGTAACGCCCGCACAACAGCACCGCACCTTGACTGGCAGCCCAGTGCGCGACCACGCCATGATTCAAAGGCTGCCCGTGCGGTGAAAAGAGAACAACCGGCGGAGAGTCGTCTCTGCATGTCCGGATGTGCGCCAGGCAGCGGTGCAGCGGCTCAGCCATGATGACCATACCCGGCCCCCCACCAAAAGGCCGATCATCAACCCGCCGGTAATTTCCGTCCGCGAAGTCGCGCGGGTTGGCAAAATGCACATCGACCAAACCGGAATTGAAGGCGCGCCGTGTCACTCCAGACGAGAGAAGAGGGGTGAACAGCTCGGAGAAAAGCGTAATGACGTCAAAACGCATAGGCCAGTCGCGTTCAGTAATCGGGTTGCCAATCGACAAGGATCTTTCTGCCAGCCTGATCGACGCGATCGACAAACGCAGACACAAAGGGAATCATGCGCTCGCTTTTCCCCGCGGCGTTGTCGAACTCCAGAACAAGTACCGACTGCGCCGCAGTGGACAGCAGTTCCTTGACGAGCCCCAGCACTTGCCCCTCACGATTCACCACTTCAAGGCCGATCAGGTCAACCCAGTAGTGCTCGTCAGCTTGCGTGCTTGGAAAGCCAGATCGCGGAATGAAAATGCGCGTTCCGCGAAGCCGTTCGGCCTGGGAGCGACCATCGATCGCCTGCGCGCTCGCAACGATGCCCCCCGCATGATCTTTGACTTCAATCAACCGCAGAAGTCGGCTACCCTCGAATCCAGAGATGCCTCGTTCCGAGGGCAGCAAATACCAGCGCTTGGACGAGAAAAGCGCCTCGGGTAGGCTGCTGTGCGCAAGTACCTTGAACCAGCCCTTGACACCCCATGCCTCACCGATGCGGCCAACCTCTACAGCATCCGCGGGCATGTCGATCACGTCGAGTTCGTACAACATGGGGCAGTCAATCATGGACGTCACAAACGTCCCGTCCGGGACAATGTCAGGCAGCCTTCTTGGCTGCTTGATCAATCAGACGCTCGACCGTCGGGGAAGCTTGCGCACCGACACTTTTCCAGTAGGTCAATCGGTCTTGGGCAATACGGATGCTTTCCTCATTGGCGGTTGCGATCGGGTTGTAGAAACCAATGCGCTCGATAAAGCGACCATCCCGCCGGGTACGCTTGTCAGCAATGACGATATTGAAAAAAGGGCGGGCCTTGGCACCACCACGGGCAAGTCGAATGACGACCATAATTTATCCTTCGGGGCGGCAGAAATTGCTTTCCACCATTATTTCAGCGTTGAGACACGTAACATGGCCACCCGGCCAGTAACACGTTGAAAAGCCTTCTAGTATAGCGAGACTGCTCATGCCCATCATCAGGCCCAGCCAGGCAAACGACATTGCCGCGATCGCTTCCATCTACCGCCGCCATGTGCTGGAGGGCACCGGCACCTTCGAGATCGAGCCGCCGACAACCGAGGACATGAGCCATCGACGGGCCGAGGTGCTGGCCCGGGGGTTGCCCTACTTGGTGGCGGAGTCCCAAGGCAGCGTTGTCGGATTCGCCTATTGCAACTGGTTCAAGCCCCGACCCGCCTACCGCTTTTCGGCAGAAGATTCCGTGTATGTCGATACGGCTGTCCATCGAAGTGGCATCGGGCGTGCCTTGCTGACCGAATTGTTGGCAGCGGCACAACGCGCAGGCGTTCGCAAGATGATTGCTGTCATCGGCGATTCGCGCAACCGTGGTTCCGTCAGCCTGCACCGCGCCGTCGGCTTTGAGCCTGCGGGAGTTCTTACCGCCTGCGGCTGGAAGTTTGACCAGTGGCTGGACGTCGTCATGATGCAGTACAGCCTGGGATCGGGTGACTCCAGCGCGCCAACGGACTTGCGTACGTGAAGAACAAGACAGCCGCCACGTGGCTGGCCTTTCTGGGTGGTCCGCTGGGTCTGCACCGCTTCTATCTGAATGGAATGCGTGATCTACTCGGATGGATGTTGCCGCTGCCCAGCCTGCTGGGGCTTTACGGTGTGTGGCGAGCCCGGGAGTTGGGCTTGGATGACACCTGGAGTTGGCTGCTGATCCCGCTGCTGGGGTTTGCATTTTCTGGCTGTGCATTGACCGCCATCGTCTATGGCCTTACCGCCACCCAGCGCTGGAATACGCGATTCAATCCGCACGCTCTGGCAGATCAGACTGGCGGCGATACCACATGGCTGACCATCGTCGCCGTCTTGCTGTCGCTGTTCCTCGGCACCACCGCGCTCATTGCCACTCTGGCGTTCAGCTTCCAGAGACTATTCGAATCCCAATTGCTCTGACATGCCACCGCACGCGATTCCGGTCTTCTGTCAGAACCCTGGCAGATGGAACCGGCGATCCGTTGCTACTGCGAAGGCACTGGCGCGGTCAGGCCGTCGCATCCGCCTTCAACGAGGCGGCTGCGTCGGTGTACTCCTCGATGCGGTCGAAATTCAGGTACTTGTACACCTCAGCGCTGGCCGCCGTCAGCACACCCATGTCTGCCATGTACTCCTGCTTGGTCGGAATGCGCCCCAGTTTGGAGCAGATCGCTGCCAATTCGGCAGATCCCAGATAGACATTGGAATTCTTGCCCAGGCGATTGGGAAAGTTGCGGGTCGACGTGCTGAATACGGTAGCGCCCTCCCTGACCTGCGCCTGGTTGCCCATGCACAGACTGCAACCTGGCATCTCCATGCGCGCGCCCGCACTGCCGAGAACACCGTAATGTCCCTCGTCACTGAGTTGCTTGGCGTCCATCTTGGTCGGAGGGGCCATCCACAGCTTCACCGGGATGTCGCGCTTGTTCTCAAGCAGCTTGGAGGCTGCGCGGAAATGTCCGATGTTGGTCATGCAGCTACCGATGAAGACCTCATCGATCTTCGAGCCTGCTACCTCCGACAGGGTCTTGACGTCGTCCGGGTCATTGGGACAAGCCACGATCGGCTCATGGACGTCGGCGAGATCGATTTCTATGACGGCGGCATATTGCGCATCAGCGTCGGCCTTCAGTAGGACCGGGTTGGCCAGCCACGCTTCCATGGCACTGATGCGACGCTGGATGGAGCGCACATCCTGGTAACCGGTAGAGATCATCCACTTGAGCATCGTGATGTTGCTGTTGATGTACTCGATGATCGGCGCCTTGTCCAGGTAAACAGTACAACCAGCGGCAGAGCGCTCGGCCGATGCGTCGCTCAGCTCGAAAGCCTGCTCCACCTTGAGGTCTGGCAGACCCTCGATCTCGAGAATCCGGCCCGAGAAGATGTTCTTCTTGCCCTGCTTCGCCACGGTAAGCAGGCCCGACTTGATGGCGTACAGCGGGATTGCGTTCACAAGGTCCCGCAGCGTCACGCCGGGCTGCAACTGCCCCTTGAACCGAACCAGCACACTCTCGGGCATGTCGAGGGGCATCACGCCCGTGGCAGCCCCAAAGGCCACCAGGCCCGAGCCGGCTGGGAAACTGATGCCAATGGGGAATCGGGTATGGCTATCGCCTCCGGTCCCGACGGTATCTGGCAGCAGCATGCGATTGAGCCAGCTGTGAATGATGCCGTCGCCAGGGCGCAGGCTGATGCCGCCGCGCGTGCTGATGAAATCGGGCAACTCATGGTGCATCTTCACATCGACCGGCTTCGGATAGGCGGCAGTGTGGCAGAAGGACTGCATGACCAGGTCGGCACTGAAACCAAGACACGCGAGACCCTTCAATTCGTCACGGGTCATCGGTCCGGTAGTGTCTTGCGAGCCGACCGAGGTCATGCGAGGCTCACAGTAGGTCCCCGGACGCACGCCCTGGCCTTCTGGCAGCCCGACGGAGCGCCCGACCATCTTTTGCGCCAGGGTGAACCCTGTCTTCGTGTCTGCAGGATTCTGCGGGAGACGGAACAGGGTGCTGGGGGGTAGCCCGAGGGCTTCGCGCGCCTTGGCCGTCAAGCCCCGCCCGATGATCAGCGGGATGCGCCCGCCAGCACGAACCTCATCCAGCAGCACTTCACTCTTGAGGCTGAATTCGGCAATGACCACCCCGTTCTTGATGGCACGCCCTTCATACGGCAAAAGTTCCACCACGTCGCCCATATTCATCTGGCTGACGTCGAGTTCGATTGGCAGTGCGCCGGAGTCTTCCATCGTGTTGTAGAAAATGGGCGCAATCTTGCCGCCGAGGCAGACGCCACCAAAACGCTTGTTGGGAACATAGGGGATGTCCTCGCCTGTGAACCACAAGACCGAGTTCGTTGCCGACTTGCGACTGGACCCGGTACCGACGACATCGCCGACATACGCCACCAGATGGCCGCGAGCACGCAGGTCTTGGATGAACTTCACCGGACCCCGCCTGCCATCCTGCTCCGGCGTCACGCCAGCGCGCGCGTTCTTGTGCATCGCCAGGGCGTGCAGAGGGATATCCGGCCGGCTCCAGGCGTCCGGGGCGGGCGACAGGTCGTCGGTATTGATTTCACCTGCCACCTTGAAGATGCTCACGGTGATGCTCCTGGGAACCTCCGGCCGACTGGTGAACCATTCACCCTCGGCCCAACTGTGCAGCACCTCGCGGGCATGGCCGTTGCCCTGATCGGCCTTTTCTTTCACGTCATGGAACTGATCAAACACGAGCAGCGTCTGCTTGAGTCCGGCAGCGGCGACCGCAGCTACCGACGCATCCGACAGCAAGTCCACCAGCGGGCTAATGTTGTAGCCGCCCAGCATGGTGCCCAGCAGTTCGGTTGCCTTCGCACGGCTGATCAATGCACATTTCTCCGTCCCATGGGCCACGGCCGCAAGATAACTGGCTTTGACCTTGGCCGCATCATCCACCCCCGCCGGGACACGGTAGGTGATCAGCTCCACCAAGGTGGTCTCCTCGCCGGCTGGCGGGCTCTTGAGCAGTTCGATGAGCTCGACGGTCTGCTTGGCCGACAAGGGCAAGGGTGGAATGCCAAGGGCCGCGCGCTCGGCGACATGGATACGATAGGCTTGCAACATGATTTACTACTCCTGGTTGGGAAAACTGTAGGGGTTGGCTGTGGTCAGTCCACAACCGCCTTGGGCGCGTCCGCCTGGATCACCGCATCCAGCACACTGGGCGGTGGATTGACTCGCATGGCTTGTGCCACCTGTGCCTGCAACGGGCTTTGACACTCGTCTGCAAGCCGTCGGCCCAGTTTCTGGCTCATCAACATCGACTTGTTGGCCAACTGCAGCCAGACGATTCCCGCCGCCTTGTCTTCCAGGCGGATGGCTCCGGTCGTGGTTTCTTCAGGTGAGACCCGGTACCCGTTGGCACCCAGGCGCAAAGTGAAGTACCCGGGCTGCCTTGCATCGGGTGACAGCACAACCGTCTGACCCAATTCACAAGGCAATGTGCCCACGTGCACCCGGGCGGCAATATCGATCTCGGCCGATGTCAGCGGCGCACGGGCCTCTGCTGCAATGTTGCGCGCCAGCACACGGATTTCCCGGTGTGCAGGCTTGCCCTCCAGGGCGGCGGCTGGCTTGTGCGGCGGGGTCTGCGCATTCGCACAAACTACGGCACCCAGCGCCAGCATCGTCATCGTGATCGTGATCGACCTCATAAGAATGTCCCCCGGGCCATCAAGTCCTGGCATATTCAGAATCGGAATCGGAATCGAAATAGTGACACACAGCTGCCGGCAAAGCCTTCCCCGTCTGGTGCGCACGCTCCAGTATGTGCCAAAAGAAACGGTAACTCGCACGATCGTGCAGTTGCCCCCCATGCTCGATGGGTGCCCAGTCAGCCTTTTGTGCGGCATCGATAATCTCGACAGCAAGGTCAATCTCGCTGGCATTCGGTGCAAAAGCCGCAACGATCGTGCGAATCTGACCCGGGTGAATGCTCCACATGCGGGTAAAGCCGTATTCGCGTGCCGCCGTGCCAGCAGCGTGCGCCAAGGCATCGAGATCGCGAAACTCCGTCACGACACCATGCGCGGGCACTTTGCCGTGGGCATGGCAGGCGGACGACAGATCCAGTTTTGCGCGAACCACCAAAGGGTGCGTGAACTGCCCGGTGACCGACATGGCCGATGCCGGTATGGCGCCACCATGCGCCGATACGAAATCCATCAGGCCGAAACTGACCGATTGCACCCTCGGATGCAACGCTATTTCAAAGGCCCGATGCACGGCGGCCGGGGACTCCAAAAGGACATGCAGCGGCAATGAATGGCCGGGCGGGCGCCCGCCGGCAGCATCAATGGCCGCAACGGCTATGTCCACATCAAGGGCGCATTCGACTTTCGGAATCATGATATGGCACAGGCTGGCGCCGGCACTGCCAACGACCGTCTGCACGTCCGAGGCGAAAGCAGGGTGGCCCACGGGATGCACCCGCACGGCCACACGCGGCTTTGCGCCGCCACTGGAATAGAGTGCCTTGGCACAGGCCCCGATGGCGAGTTCGGCGACCATCTCGGCATGCTCCTGCTCGGCGCCCACGCTTGCGCCGTCCTCGCAATCCAGCGTTACGTCGAAGACGCATGTGCCAAATTCCTGGGTCATTTCTGCCTGCAACGCGAGGCTTTTGCGCATTCGCGCCTCGACCCCACTGTAATGATCGCAGACGGGCAACACGCTCGCAGCCGCCTGCGCACCCAGAAGAACGTGCCGCGGATGCTTCACCGCTCAGAGGAGGTGCGCCACACCCGCCTGCTCGTCCAACAGTTCCTTGAGCGTCTTGTTGATGCACTCCTGGCTGAATGCGTCAATGTCGAGGCCATCCACCAAATGGTATTGCCCATTGGCGCAGGTGACGGCAAAACCGAACATCGTGTCCATCGGAATGCCGTACTGACCGTCCGAAGCCACTCCCATAGTGACCCATCTGCCGTTGGTTCCCAGCGCCCAGTCGTGCATGTGGTCGATGGCTGCATTGGCGGCCGATGCAGCCGAGGACACACCCCGCGCCGCGATGATGGCGGCACCGCGCTTGCCCACCGTTGGCAGGAAGGTGTTCACGTTCCAATCATGGTCATCGATCATCTGCTGGACGCTCTGGCCCTGGATGGTCGCAAAGCGGTAGTCCGCGTACATCGTGGGCGAATGATTGCCCCATACCACGAGCTTCTCGATTTCGGCTACCGCCTTGCCGGTCTTGGCGGCGATCTGGCTCAGCGCGCGATTGTGATCCAGTCGCAGCATGGCCGTGAAATTACGGCGCGGCAGATCCGGTGCGCTCTTCATTGCGATGTAGGCGTTGGTGTTGGCAGGGTTGCCCACCACAAGCACTTTGACGTTGCGGCTGGCCACAGCACTCAGTGCCTTGCCCTGGGCCGTGAAGATCTGCGCGTTGGCGGCCAGCAGATCTGCACGCTCCATCCCCGGGCCACGTGGCCGGGCGCCAACGAGCAGCGCATAGTCGGTGTCCTTGAACGCGGACAGCGGATCACTGTGGGCCTCCATGCCAGCCAAGAGAGGGAAAGCGCAGTCCTCCAGTTCCATCATCACGCCCTTGAGCGCGTTCTGGGCCTTCTCATCGGCGATCTCCAGCAACTGCAGGATCACCGGCTGGTCGGCGCCGAGCATCGCGCCGCTGGCTATACGAAACAGCAGGGCGTAACCAATCTGGCCCGCGGCCCCGGTAACGGCGACGCGAACAGGCTTTTTGTTCATGGGTAAGACTCCAGGAAGATTTGGGAAGCGTTGAGCGCATGGGCTCCGACAGCGTGCCCGAACTTGCCTCAATCGTACGGAGTTTACCCTCGAAGAGTTCGATCGGTCAAATTGTCTTATGTCTTATATAAGATATGATTCATCCAGTGACACGGGCTGCGCAATCACTGTGTGCCGTCCTCAAACCGATGCAACAGTCCAACCCTTCGCCTGCCAACCCTTCCGCCGATCCTGCCGGGCAAGCACCGCAGTCGACTCCCGGGACCACGCCTTCCTTCAGTCCGCTGTACCAGCAGATCAAAGGGCTCATGCTCAAGAGTCTTCAGGCGGGCGAATGGAAGCCGAGCGAGGCAATTCCCAGTGAGATGGAGTTTGCCGCACGCTTTCGCGTGAGCCAGGGTACCGTTCGCAAGGCCATCGACGAACTCGCAGCCGAGAACTTGTTAATCCGACGCCAGGGCAAAGGCACCTTTGTCGCAACCCATGCCGAGCGCAATGTCCAGTACCGCTTTCTGAAACTGATGCCGGACGACGGTGATTCGAACAGCGAAGGGCCGGCACAGCGGCGCATCGTGGACTGCCGCCGCCAACGGGCCAGCGCAGACATTGCCCGCGCGCTGAACCTTCGGACAGGTGAAGCCGTGCTGCAGATCCGGCGGGTCCTGTCATTCGCCGGGGAACCGACGATCCTCGAGGACATTTGGCTGCCGGCGGGGCCGTTCAAGGGTCTGACATCGGAACGCCTGAGCGCCTGCACCGGCCCGATGTATGCACTATTCGAAACCGAGTTCGGCGTACGCATGGTCCGCGCCAAAGAGAAGATCCGGGCGGTCTTGCCGGACGCCGATCAGGCCTCACTTCTGAAGATGACGCAAAATACGCCCATGCTCAGCGTTGAACGGATTGCCTATACCTACGACGACAAGGCCATCGAACTTCGGCGGGGCCTATACCGTACCGACAAACACCACTACCGCAATGAGCTCAATTGACAAGCGTTCAATTGCGCAGCGGCGCAAGGGCCGTCCCGGCATCGTGGTGAATCATGCAAGTCCCGCGTCAGTTCTATCGGTTGAAATAGAATTTTGCATGATCGCAAGTCCGCAGCGGAGCCAGAGTGAGAAACATCCCAATCCCCATCAAATCCAATGACTGATCTGGCCTCCTCCTCCCGCCCCAAGCGCCCCGAATTCCGCAACATCAACGCCCTCACGGATCTGCCCACTTATCGATTGCCTTTGGCGGGTATCGTGTCGATCCTGCACCGGATCAGCGGTGCTCTGATGTTTTTGCTGCTTCCGTTCATCATCTGGATGTTCGACACTTCGGTGTCATCAGAGATCTCGTTTGCCCGCTTCATCGGTGCGTTCGGCTCGCAGGGGCTGGGACCTTTTGCGGGCTGGTTCATGAAGCTCGTCGTACTGGCCCTGCTCTGGGCCTACCTGCATCACTTGATTGCCGGCCTGCGCCACCTGTGGATGGACATCAACCACGCGGTCAGCAAGGAGTTTGGCAAGCGTTCGGCTGCTGTCACCCTGGCCTTGAGTCTTGGCATCACGGCCGTTTGCGCCGCCAAGCTATTTGGCCTGTACTGACCTTCCTGTGCTGGCGACACCCTGGCAAGACGGAACACACTGACGAATCGCACTATTGCGCCAGTGCCATTCAGTGGCACGGCGCGCATTGAAAGGACAAGTTGCCATGGCAGTCAATTTCGGATCCAAGCGCATCGTTGTCGGAGCTCACTATGGCTTGCGCGACTGGCTGAGCCAGCGGGTGACAGCCGGCCTGATGGCGATCTTCACCGCCGTGGTGCTGGCACAGTTGCTGTTCACCAAGGGCACGCTGGGTTATGACCACTGGGCCGGCATCTTTTCTGCGCAGTGGATGAAGGTTCTTACCTTCGTCATCATCGTCGCGCTCGCCTACCATGTTTGGGTCGGCGTGCGTGATATCTGGATGGACTATGTGAAGTCGGTGTCAGTGCGTCTGTCCCTGCAGGTTTTCACCATCGTCTGGCTGGTCGGCTGCGCCGGCTGGGCCATTCAGGTGCTCTGGCGCCTGTGACGCTCGCCGGCGCAAGTAACTCCGACACTGCACTCTTGTCACCTGGTTGCCACCCATGAACAAATCCATCTCGAAACGCAAATTCGACGTCGTCATCATCGGAGCCGGCGGCTCCGGCATGCGTGCCTCTCTTCAACTGGCGCGGGCAGGTCTGAATGTCGCGGTGCTGTCCAAGGTTTTCCCGACCCGCTCCCACACGGTGGCTGCACAAGGCGGCATCGGCGCTTCCCTGGGCAATATGAACGAGGACAACTGGCATTACCACTTCTACGATACGGTGAAGGGTTCTGACTGGCTGGGTGATCAGGATGCCATCGAGTTCATGTGCCGCGAAGCGCCGAAAGTCGTGTATGACCTGGAGCACATGGGCATGCCCTTTGACCGCAATCCGGACGGCACGATTTACCAGCGCCCGTTTGGCGGCCATACAGCCAATTACGGCGAGAAGGCGGTGGAGCGCGCGTGTGCAGCGGCCGATCGCACCGGCCATGCGATGCTCCATACGCTTTACCAGCAGAACGTGAAAGCCCGCACCGCATTTTTTGTCGAATGGATGGCGTTGGACCTCATCCGCGACTCCGAAGGTGATGTCGTCGGCGTGACCGCCCTGGAAATGGAGACCGGTGAACTGCACATCCTGCAGGCCAAGACCACCATGCTTGCGACGGGTGGCGCGGGGCGGATCTTTGCCGCTTCCACCAACGCCTTTATCAACACCGGCGACGGCCTCGGCATGGCGGCGCGCGCAGGTCTGGCACTCGAAGACATGGAATTCTGGCAATTCCATCCTACCGGCGTCGCCGGAGCAGGTGTGTTGCTGACAGAGGGCTGCCGCGGAGAGGGCGCCATCCTGATCAACAGCAACGGAGAGCGCTTCATGGAGCGGTATGCGCCCACCCTCAAAGACCTCGCCCCGCGCGACTTCGTGTCGCGCTGCATGGACCAGGAGATCAAGGAAGGCCGCGGTTGCGGTCCGAACAAGGACTATGTCCTGCTCAAACTGGACCACCTGGGTGCAGAAACCATCATGAAACGCCTGCCGTCGGTGCACGAGATCGGCGTCAACTTCGCAAACGTCGACGTCACGCGCGAAGCCATCCCCGTGGTGCCAACGATCCACTACCAGATGGGTGGCATTCCAACCAACATCCATGGGCAGGTGGTGAGCCAGAAAGGCGACAACCACAATGCACAGGTCCAGGGTCTGTATGCCGTGGGCGAATGCTCCTGCGTCAGCGTGCATGGCGCCAACCGACTCGGTACCAACTCCCTGCTCGACCTGCTGGTGTTCGGCCGCGCTGCCGGTAATCACATCGTCGAGTTCAACGACAAGAACAGGACCCACAAGGAACTACCGGCAGGTGCCGCCGATCGCACGCTGGCCCGTCTGGCGCGCCTCGACAACGCCACCGATGGGGAATATGCGCAAGACGTTGCCAACGATATCCGCAACACGATGCAGAAACACGCCAGTGTGTTCCGGACACAAGCCATGCTGGACGAGGGGGTAGCCTCCATTGCGGCGATCCGCGAGCGGGTCGGGCAAATCAATCTCAAGGACAAGTCCCAGGTGTTCAACACCGCGCGCATCGAAGCATTGGAGGTCGAGAACCTGATCGAGGCCGCGCAGGCGACGATCGTGTCCGCGGCCGCCCGACGAGAGAGCCGTGGCGCCCATTCGGTTGCCGAATACGGCGACACGGCAGAGCATCCGAACGGCCGCAACGACACCGAATGGCACAAGCACACGCTGTGGTACAGCGAAGGAAACCGCCTGAGCTACAAGCCGGTGCAGATGAAACCGCTGACCGTTGAATCCGTGCCCTTGAAGATCCGTACTTTCTAAGGTCGCCCAGACCGGAGCCCACAATGACAAAACGTACTTTCCAGATCTACCGCTACGATCCCGACAAGGATGCCAAGCCCTACATGCAGACCCTTGAGGTCGAGCTGGACGGCAACGAGCGCATGTTGCTCGATGCCCTGATGAAACTCAAGGCGGTCGACCCCAGTATCTCGTTCCGCCGGTCCTGCCGCGAAGGCGTCTGTGGCTCGGACGCTATGAACATCAACGGCAAGAATGGTCTGGCCTGCCTGACCAACATGAATACCCTGCCGGGAAACATCACACTCAAGCCCTTGCCAGGACTGCCAGTCATCCGAGACCTGATCGTCGACATGACGCAGTTCTTCAAGCAGTACAACTCGATCAAGCCCTACCTGATCAACGACAACGTCCCCCCCGAGAAGGAACGTCTTCAAAGCCCGCAGGAGCGCGAGGAACTCAACGGCCTGTACGAGTGCATTCTGTGCGCCAGTTGCTCCACGAGTTGCCCGAGCTTCTGGTGGAATCCAGACAAGTTCGTCGGCCCGGCTGGTCTTCTGCAGGCCTATCGCTTCATTGCCGACAGCCGCGACGAAGCGACGGCAGAACGTCTCGACAACCTGGAAGATCCCTACCGGCTGTTCCGCTGCCATACGATCATGAACTGCGTCGACGTCTGCCCGAAAGGCCTGAACCCGACCCGCGCCATCGGCAAGATCAAGGAAATGATGGTCCTGCGGACCGTTTGACTCCCATCGCGCCATGACGGTCGACAACCCGCCCTCCGAGCAGCTACTGGCTGCGAGTGATCTCAGCCGGCTACGCTGGCGCTGCCGCAGGGGCATGCTGGAGAACGACTTGTACGTAGAGCGTTTCCTGCAAAGATTTGCAGATACTCTGACCTATCGCCACGCGCAAGGCCTCACGGCGCTGATGGACTTGAGTGACAATGATTTGCTGGATTTGCATCTTGGCCGGAAGTCATTGGGGCAAGTCGATCCGACATTACAGCGTCGCGACGTGATCGAAGTACTCGGAATGTTGAGAGAACACCGCTGAAAGGGCGACTATGAAACTAGCAAGCAACAAGGCCACGCTGTCATTCAGCAACGGCACTCCGAACATCGACCTGCCGGTCTACAGCGGCAGTGTGGGCCCGGATGTGATCGACATCCGCAAACTGTACGCCCAGACCGGCATGTTCACCTATGACCCCGGCTTTCTGTCGACCGCGGCGTGCCAGTCGACCATCACGTACATCGATGGCGACAAGGGCGAATTGCTTTACCGCGGGTATCCTATAGAACAGCTGGCGACCCATTGCGATTTCATGGAGACCTGCCACCTGCTGCTCTACGGAAACCTGCCCGACGTAGAAGAGAAGGCGTCGTTCACCAAACGCGTCACAAACCATACCATGGTCAATGAGCAGATGCAGTTCTTCCTGCGCGGGTTTCGACGCGATGCCCACCCGATGGCCATCATGACCGGGCTGGTGGGTGCGCTGTCGGCGTTCTACCACGACAGCACGGATATCCATAATCCCGAACACCGCGAGATCTCTGCCATCCGACTCATTGCCAAGATGCCGACCCTGGTCGCCATGGCCTACAAATACAGCGCAGGGCAGCCGTACATGTATCCGCGCAACAACCTGAGCTATTCGGGCAACTTCCTGCATATGATGTTCGCAACGCCCTGCGAGCCCTATGAGGTGAATCCGGTGATTGAACGCGCACTGGACCGCATCTTCATCCTGCATGCCGACCATGAGCAAAACGCCTCGACCTCGACCGTTCGCCTGTGCGGCAGCTCAGGTACCAACCCGTTCGCGGCCATTGCAGCGGGAGTGGCATGCCTGTGGGGCCCGGCGCACGGCGGTGCCAATGAAGCCTGCCTCAACATGCTGACCGATATTCAGAAGATGGGCGGCGAGAGCAAGGTCGGCGAGTTCATGAATCAGGTCAAGGACAAGAGCTCAGGCATCAAGCTCATGGGCTTTGGCCACCGGGTCTACAAGAACTACGACCCGCGCGCCAAGCTCATGCAGGAAACCTGCCGTGAAGTGCTTACCGCCCTGGGCCTCGAGAACGACCCCCTTTTCAAGCTCGCCATGGCGCTCGAGAAGATCGCCCTGGAAGACGACTATTTTGTGCAGCGCAAGCTCTACCCGAATGTCGACTTCTACTCCGGCATCGTGCAACGAGCGATCGGTATTCCGACTTCGCTGTTCACCGCCATCTTCGCACTTGCCCGCACCGTGGGCTGGATCGCACAGCTCAACGAGATGATCGGCGACTCGGAGTACAAGATCGGCCGCCCGCGCCAGTTGTTCACCGGTTCGGTCCAGCGCGACGTCAAGCCCATCGCCGAGAGATAGAGTGCTGCCGGGCGCCTGCATCTGATTCCCGGGCCGAGAGGCCATTGAAGACCGCCCGCCCTGCCCGACCTAGAATCGGGCCTCAGAAGGAACCATGCACCATGAGCCGCACTCTGTACGACAAGATCTGGGACGAACATGTCGTCCACACCGAAGAAGACGGCACAGCCGTGCTGTATGTCGACCGGCACCTGGTCCACGAGGTGACCAGCCCCCAGGCATTCGAAGGCCTGCGGCAGGCAGGGCGCAAGGTCTGGCGGGTGAGTTCGATTGTTGCCACCGCCGACCACAACACCCCGACGACCGGTTGGGAGCTGGGTTACGACGGCATCACTGACCCGATCAGCCGCGAGCAGATCACCACCCTGGACGCCAACATCGGCCAGTATGGTGCCGCTGCCTACTTTCCCTACCTGTCCAAGCGCCAAGGCATCGTCCATGTCATCGGGCCGGAAAACGGCGCCACACTGCCAGGCATGACAGTCGTTTGCGGCGACTCGCACACATCCACGCACGGCGCATTTGGCGCACTGGCGCACGGTATCGGCACCAGCGAAGTCGAGCATGTCCTGGCTACCCAGACTCTGCTGGCCAGGAAAGCCCGCAACATGCTGGTACGGGTCGAGGGCAACCTGCAGCCCGGCTGCAGTGCCAAGGACATCGTATTGGCCGTCATTGGCCGCATCGGCACGGCAGGTGGAACCGGTTACACCATCGAGTTTGCCGGCGCTGCGATCCGGGCCTTGAGTATGGAAGGCCGCATGACCGTGTGCAACATGGCCATCGAAGCAGGGGCTCGGGCGGGTCTGGTGGGTGTCGACCAAAAAACCATCGACTACGTCAAAGGCCGGCCGCTTGCGCCCAGCGGGGTCGCATGGGATCAAGCCGTTGCCTATTGGCAGACGCTGCATTCCGATACGCATGCCAAATTCGATGCCGTCGTCGAGATCGACGCGACGCAGATTGCGCCCCAGGTGACGTGGGGCACGTCGCCCGAAATGGTATTGGGAGTCGATGGCCGGGTACCTGATCCCGACAAGGAAAAAGACGCCAGCAAGCGCGCCGCAATCGAGCGGGCCCTCACCTACATGGGCCTGGAGCCTGGCAAAGCACTGAGCGACCTGTATGTCGACAAGGTGTTCATCGGTTCCTGCACCAACAGCCGCATCGAGGACATGCGCGAAGCCGCTGCGCTGGTCCGAAAGCTGGGGCGCAAGGTGGCTGCCAACATCCGCGTTGCCATGGTGGTGCCGGGCTCGGGTCTTGTCAAGCAACAGGCAGAGCGTGAAGGGTTGCACGAGATCTTCAAGGCGGCGGGCTTCGAATGGCGCGAGCCTGGCTGCTCCATGTGCCTGGCCATGAATGCCGACCGACTGGAGCCTGGGGAGCGGTGCGCATCCACGAGCAACCGCAACTTCGAAGGGCGACAAGGCGCCGGCGGTCGTACCCATCTGGTCAGCCCCGCAATGGCCGCGGCAGCGGCTGTCCATGGGCACTTTGTCGACGTACGCCGTTTCGTCTGAGACCAGAACATCGAAGCAGCCAGGAAAAAAGATGCAAAAGTTCACCATTCACCAAGGCCTGGTCGCTCCCATGGACCGGGAAAACGTCGATACCGACGCCATCATCCCCAAGCAGTTCCTGAAGTCGATCCACAAGACCGGCTTCGGGCCGAACCTGTTCGACGCTTGGCGCTACCTGGACGCGGGCTACCCTGGCCAGGATCCGGCGAGCCGGCGTGTGAACCCGGATTTCGTGCTGAACCAGGCGCGTTATGCAGGCGCATCGATCCTGCTGGCGCGTAAGAACTTCGGCTGCGGTTCCTCGCGGGAACATGCGCCCTGGGCGCTCGACCAGTATGGCTTCCGGGCGATCATTGCACCGAGTTACGCCGACATCTTTTTCAACAACAGTTTCAAGAATGGCTTGTTGCCGATCCAATTGCCGGAGTCGGTCGTGGGCCAGATATTCGACGAAGCCCTCGCCTTCCCCGGGTACGGCCTGACGGTCGACCTCGAGCGCCAGGTCATCGTGAAACCCCAGGGGGAAGAAATTGCGTTTGAAGTCCAGGCTTTTCGCAGATACTGCCTGCTCAATGGCTTCGACGACATCGGATTGACCCTGCTCCGGGCAGACAAGATCCGCGCCTTCGAGGTCGAGCGTCTGGCTGCAAAACCCTGGCTCGCCAACGCCATGCCAACCGTCTGATCGGCAACAATCCAGAATCCGCCCGCACCATGAAGATCGCAATCCTGCCGGGTGACGGTATCGGCACGGAGATCGTGGCAGAAGCTGTCAAGGTTCTCGATGTCCTGAACCTCCCTCTCGAATCCGAAACCGCACTGGTGGGTGGGGCAGCCTACGAAGCCCATGGGCACCCACTGCCTGACAGCACACTGCAACTGGCCAAACAGTCCGATGCGATCCTGTTCGGCGCTGTTGGCGACTGGAAATACGACAAGCTGGACCGACCGCTGCGCCCGGAGCAGGCGATTCTCGGCCTGCGCAAGCACCTGGGCCTTTTTGCGAACTTCCGTCCGGCGATCTGCTACGAGGAACTGGTGGGCGCCTCCAGCCTCAAGCCGGAACTGATTGCCGGGCTGGACATCCTCATCATCCGCGAACTGACAGGCGACATCTATTTCGGGCAACCGCGTGGCCGCCGGACTGCCACCGACGGACACTTCCCGGGCGCGCAAGAGGCGTTCGACACGATGCGGTATTCGCGGCCGGAAATCGAACGTATCGCCCATGTCGCGTTCCAGGCAGCGCGCAAGCGCAGCAAGCGGGTCACCAGCGTCGACAAAGCGAATGTGCTGGAAACCTTCCAGTTCTGGAAAGATGTGGTGACCGAGGTCGCGCCCCAGTATCCCGATGTCCAGTTGGACCACATGTACGTGGACAACGCGGCCATGCAACTGGTGCGCGCTCCCAAGAAGTTTGATGTGATCGTCACCGGCAATATGTTCGGCGACATCCTGAGCGACGAGGCTGCCATGCTCACAGGTTCGATCGGCATGCTGCCATCAGCGAGCCTGAATGCGCGCAACCAGGGGCTCTACGAGCCCAGCCACGGAAGCGCACCCGATATCGCAGGCAAAGGCATCGCCAACCCATTGGCCACCATTTTGAGCGCGGCGATGATGCTGCGCTTCAGCCTGAATCAGCCCGAGGCCGCAGATCATGTCGAGTCGGCCGTCAAGGCGGTGCTGGCACGGGGTTTGCGGACTGCAGACATATTCAGCGACGAAACCACGCTGGTGGGCACGGCCCAGATGGGTGACGCTGTCGTCGAAGCCTTGCGCAAAGTGCTCTATTAGAATTTGGCCATGTACAACCTCGCGCTCACGGCACCGAACATCTGCCAGATCCAGGAATCGGTGTCGGGCCGCAGGAACGTGATTTCGACCAAGTCGACCAGCACCAAAGGCTGACGCAGCCCGGTTCGTCGCGCCCCAACCGGCCAGACGAGCCGGCAATCTGAAATTCTTTCGATTTCATATGTGAAAGGGGAACGTGATGAAGACGGGCAATGTGGTCGGAATGGTCGGCTGGCGCGGTATGGTGGGCTCGGTCCTGATGGACCGCATGCGTACCGAGGGGGATTTTTCCCTGATCGAACCGATCTTCTTCTCAAGCTCCAATCCGGGAGGAGCCGCACCCTCGGTCGCCGGTACCGGTGCGAAGCTGCAGGACGCGATGAACATCGAAGACCTGAAGAAGTGCGACATCATCATCACGGCGCAGGGGGGCGATTACACCAGCGAGGTGTTCCCCCGGCTGCGCTCCGCAGGCTGGGGCGGCCACTGGATTGACGCCGCATCCACCCTGCGCATGAAGGACGACGCCGTTATCGTGCTGGACCCGGTCAACTTGCCGGTCATTCGTGCGGCGATGGGCAAGGGCATGCGCAACTGGATCGGCGGCAACTGTACCGTGAGTTGCATGCTGATGGGGGTCGCTGCCTTGTACAAGGCGGGACTTGTCGAATGGATGTCCACCATGACCTACCAGGCGGCGTCGGGCGGCGGCGCTCAGCACATGCGCGAGTTGTTGACGCAGTTCGGTAGCTTGAACGCAGAAGTCCGCCATCTGCTGGATGACCCGCAGTCGGCGATCCTCGAGATTGACCGCAAAGTACTGGCCCGTCAGCAAAGCATGCGCGGTGCGGAAACGGCCAACTTTGGCGTCCCGCTGGGCGGCAGCCTGATCCCCTGGATCGACAAGGATCTGGGCGATGGAATGAGCCGCGAGGAGTGGAAAGGCGGCGCCGAGACCAACAAGATCCTCGGGCAGGGTGCCGGCTTCGGCACGCTCGCCGTCCCGGTGGACGGGTTCTGTGTGCGGGTCGGTGCAATGCGCTGCCATAGCCAGGCACTCACTTTCAAGCTCAAGAAAAATGTTCCGATCGCGGACATCGAAGCCATGATCGCCGCCCACAACGCCTGGGTTCAGGTAATTCCCAACACGCGCGAAGCCACCTTGGCTCGCCTGACTCCGGTCGCCGTGACCGGCACCATGGGCATCCCGGTGGGCCGCATTCGCAAACTCGCCATGGGGCCGGAGTACGTGGGCGCTTTCACGATTGGCGACCAATTGCTGTGGGGCGCTGCCGAGCCGTTGCGCCGAATGCTGCGGATTCTGCTGGAGGCCTGAGGGGCGGTCTGGGCCCCGGAGCCTTGCCAGCCAGCGACCCTCGCCGTTGTCGTTTGACAACAGCCTCGCGCTGCTTCGCAGCTGTGCGCAAGGCGCGGCGATACTTGCGCGACTTCTTAGCTTGTCAGCCTAAGACATTGATGTTATGGTACTTTTCAAGGTTAGAGTGTCGTGGCTTTTGGTCCCTCAATTTGCGTTGCTTGTGGGCCGCCCGAACATCGGAGGCTATTAAATTGATTTCTAAGTCACATCGTTGGCGCAAGACTGCTGTCGCGTCACTGGCGGCTGCATTGTTCGGATTGTCCGGGTCGAATGCCAACGCGCTCGCGCTCGGACGGATCACTGTTCAGTCTGCCTTGGGCGAACCCTTGCGCGCAGAGATCGACATCCCGGAAATCAATGCAGAGGAAGCCGCTACCCTGAAGGCAGCAGTGGCCCAGCCCGAGGCATTCAAGGCGGCAGGGCTTGATTACAACGCCGTTCTGTCGGGTGCACAGATTTCTCTGCAACGGCGTGCAGATGGCCGGGCCTACATCCGCATCACCAGCGACCGCATCGTCACAGAACCTTTTGTCGACCTGATTCTGGAGGCCAGTTGGGCCAGCGGCCGTGTCGTGCGGGACTACACGATGTTGCTGGACCCCCCCAGCCTGCGCGCGCCGGCGGTCATAACGCCGGTTCAGCCCCAGGTCGCGGCTGTGCCGTTGCCAGTTCCTCCAGTCGCTGCCGCAGCGGTGCCGGCACAGGTGACACCCCGCCCTGCCGCAACAGCCGCCGTACGCCCACCCGCGACCACCAGCACCCCTGCCGCCAAAGCGCGCAATGAGGGCGACAATCGGGTGGCCGTCAAGGCAGGCGATACCGCCAGCAAGATTGCGGCAGCAAACAAGCCAGCCCAGGTGTCACTGGACCAGATGCTCGTCGCATTGCTTCGCGCCAACGAAGATGCTTTCATCAAGGGCAACCTCAACCGACTGAAGGCCGGCTCGGTGCTGACCATTCCGACGGACGAGCAGGCGCGCGCCATGGCACCCGCCGAAGCCACCCAGACCGTCATTGCGCAAAGCCGCGATTTCAACGACTTCCGCAGCAAGCTTGCCTCCAGTGCGCCCTCCGTGCCCGTGGCCTCGGCGGACCGCAAGGCCAGCGGCAATCTGCAAGCCCAAGTCGATGACAAGAAGGCCCCCGTTTCAGCCGCCGACAAACTGAAACTGTCCAAAGGCGCCCTGGAACAGGCCAAGGCATCTGAGGCCAAGGTAGCCCAGGACAAGATGGCCCAGGATGCGACCCAACGCGCCGCCGAACTGGCCAAGAACATCAAAGACCTGAGCAGCATTGCTGCCGGGTCAGCTGCCGCCTCGGCCTCCGCCGCATTGCCCGCTACCCCCGTGGCAGTGGCTGCACCGGCGCCCGTCGCGCCACCAACGCAGGCTGCGGCACCCTCCGTCCCCGCGCCTGCAGCCACCGGGTCAGCCCCCCCACTGGCCGCCCCGACCCCTGCAATCAGCGCGCCACCGGTGCCTGTAGCTGCCAAGGCCCCAGCACCGCCGCCCCTCAAACAGGAACCCCCTAAAGAGCCGGGCTTGTTGGACAGTCTGCTGGAGAACCCGATGATCGCCGCCGCCGCAGGCGGCCTGATCGCACTCATGGTCGGCCTGGGCATCTACCGTGCCCGCCAGCGCAAGAAAACTGCGGAGGTCGATAGCGCCTTTCTCGAAAGCCGACTGCAGCCAGACTCCTTCTTCGGAGCCAGCGGAGGCCAGCGCGTGGACACCGCCGACGGCGCTGCGACCGGATCGTCCATGGTCTACTCGCCCAGCCAGCTTGACGCTGCTGATGATGTCGACCCGGTCGCGGAGGCCGACGTCTATCTGGCCTACGGCCGTGACTTGCAGGCCGAGGAAATCCTCAAAGAGGCGCTGCGCACCCACGCCGGGCGCATCGCGATTCATCAGAAGCTGCTCGACATCTATGCCAAGCGCCGCGATATCGCAGCCTTCGAGAACATGGCCAACGAGGCTTACAAGGTGGCGGGCGGACAAAGCCCCGAGTGGGCAAAGATCTGCGAGCAGGGACTCTCGATCGACCCCAACAACTCCCTGTACCAGCCAGGCGGTCAGCCGTCACCGCAAAGCCAGGTGCGCAGCGCAGTGCCGCGCGATTTCCCCAGTATGGCCTCTGCCAGTGCTGCGACCCAGAAGCTGAACGTGCCTGCGGCGGCCGCTCTGGCGCCGGCCAGTGTCGACCTTGACCTCGATCTGGACTTCTCCCTGGACGAGGCACCTGCCAGCGCCATCGTGGAAGCCCAGCCAACCAAGTTTGAGCCCACCACCGTGGCCCTCAACGCGGTTCCCTCCGGTCCCCCGCCATTGGACATGGATTTCGGCATCGACACTCAGCCCACGCGTGCAGGACGTGATCCGACGCCCTTGCCGGTAGAAGTCAACCTTCCGGATTTGGCCGGTGCCAACGCCACCGTGGCATTGTCGGCAAGCGAGAGCGATGATTTCCGCCAGCAGGCAGAGGTCAGTTTCGGCTCCACCAGCCCGGTTCCGCTGCAGATGTCGACCTCCGCCATGGCGCCATTCACCGCGGTGGATGCGCCGCTGCCCGACCTGAACTTTGGCGCCGCGCTGCCCGACACCCTCACCGCCAGCCAGGCGCCCCTGAACCGCCCGGAAGCGGCCGACTCCGGCATGCTGGAGTTCGATCTCGGCACCTTGTCCCTCGAACTGGCACCTGTGGACCCGACCACCTCGCCCGCCGCATTAACGGAGTCCGAAGACCCATTGGCCACCAAGCTCGCGTTGGCCGAGGAATTCGTCTCTATAGGCGATGACGATGGCGCCCGCGCCCTGATTGAAGAGGTCATCGCAGAGGCCAGCGGCGAACTCAAGGCCAAGGCGCAGCGCGCGCTCAGCAGCCTCGGCTGACGACGCCTTGCCTGCACGTGACCGAGGCCGGTCGTGAGGCTTGCGCTCGGCGTCAGCTACCACGGCGGCGCCTATCAGGGCTGGCAGAGCCAGGCGTCGGGCCAGACGGTCCAGGACAAGCTGGAAGGCGCACTCAGCCAACTGGCAGCGGAACGCATCGGCATCCTTTGCGCCGGCAGAACCGATGCTGGCGTACATGCCCATATGCAAGTCGTGCACTTCGACACATCAGCGGCGCGCAGGCTCGTGTCATGGGTGCGTGGCACCAATGCCCTGTTGCCGCGCGACATCGGTGTGCAATGGGCGCAGGAAGTACCGCATGCGTTTCACTGTCGGTCGGCCGCGCTTTCACGTTGCTACACCTATGTGGTGCTGGAATCGCCGGTGCGGCCGTCGGTCGACCAGGGCCGCGTTGGTTGGGTCATGCATCCGCTGAACCTGTCCGCGATGCAGGATGCCTGCCACCCTCTGATCGGCGAGCATGATTTTTCGTCGTTTCGTGCAGCAGCTTGCCAGGCGCTGTCGCCGGTAAAGAACCTCATGCGCATCGGTATCTCTCGGCAAGGCAGGTTCTGGCACTTTGAATTCGAAGCCAGTGCGTTCCTGCACCACATGGTGCGCAACATCATGGGCTGCCTGATCAGCATCGGCAAGGGGCGGCACCCACCGACTTGGATGGAACAGGTACTGCAGGCCCGTTCCCGTGCTGCGGCGGCACCCACGTTCCCACCGGACGGCCTGTATTTTCTGGGCCCGCGTTACGAAGCCCACTGGGGCTTGCCCGAACGCACCGACCCTTATGATGGGTTCTTATGAATTCCCAGCCATTTTCGTACCAGCGCACCCGTATCAAGATCTGCGGCATGACCCGCGAATGCGATGTCGACGCGGCAGTGTCGGCCGGCGCGGACGCCGTCGGATTCGTGATGTACCCGCCAAGCCCGCGTTATGTGACGTTGGCGCGGGCCGTGGAACTCGCGCGCCGGTTGCCGCCGTTTGTGACTCCGGTATTGCTGTTCGTAAATGAGCCGCCCGCAGTCGTGCAGGATTGCTGCCGCCGATTGCCGCAGGCCGTAGTCCAGTTTCATGGCGACGAATCACCACAGGACTGCAAGACAGCCACGGACGCCGGCGCGCACGCCTATCTGCGGGCAGCCAGGATTCCGCTTGGCGACGACGCAATGCAGTTTGATCTCGTAAAATACGCGCACACTTATTCAGGTGCCCAAGCCATCCTGCTCGATGCCCATGTCGAAGGATACGGCGGTGGGGGCCGCAACTTCAATTGGTCACTGCTTCCTCCAAGCGTCAACTGTCACCTCGTCTTAAGTGGTGGGCTCACGCCTGCAAACGTGACCGATGGCATCTTGCAAGTGCGGCCGCGTTGCATAACGCTGGCTGTTGATGTCAGCACCGGCGTCGAGATGTCCAAGGGCATCAAGGATGCCGACAAGATCCACCAATTCGTTGCGGCCGTGCGTGCCGCAGACGAGCAGCTTGCGAGAAATCACCATGACCCCCTACCAGCAGCCTGATGCTTCCGGCCACTTCGGCATCTATGGCGGAAGCTTCGTCAGCGAGACCCTGACCCACGCCATCCTCGAGCTCCAGGATGCCTACACCCGCTACCAGCACGACCCCGAGTTCATCGCTGAGTTCCAGTATGAACTGGCCCATTTTGTCGGCCGCCCTTCGCCCATCTACCATGCTGCGCGCATGAGTCGTGAACAGGGCGGCGCACAGATCTACCTCAAGCGCGAGGACCTCAACCATACCGGAGCCCACAAGGTCAACAACACCATCGGGCAAGCCATGCTGGCACGTCGCATGGGCAAACCCCGCGTGATCGCCGAGACCGGCGCCGGGCAGCACGGAGTGGCAACCGCCACCATCTGTGCCCGCTATGGGCTGGAATGTGTGGTGTACATGGGCAGCGAAGACGTGAAGCGCCAGAGCCCGAACGTCTACCGCATGAAGCTGCTTGGCGCAACCGTGGTGCCGGTCGAGAGCGGCAGCCGGACGCTCAAAGACGCTCTCAACGAGGCCATGCGCGACTGGGTGGCGAATGTGGACAACACCTTCTACATCATCGGTACCGTGGCAGGGCCCCACCCCTACCCGACGATGGTGCGGGACTTCCAGAGCGTGATCGGCAAAGAGTGCATGGTGCAGATGCCCGAGATGCTGGCTGCCCAGGGCTGCCTGAGTGCGCAGCCCGACGTCGTGATGGCCTGCGTCGGTGGTGGCAGCAACGCCATGGGTATCTTTCATCCCTATATCGGACACACCGCGACCCGACTGATCGGCGTCGAGGCAGCGGGTGAAGGGCTAGACAGCGGCAAGCACTCGGCTTCGCTGCAACGCGGCAGCCCGGGCGTACTGCACGGCAACCGCACCTATATCCTGCAGAACGACGATGGCCAGGTCACCGAGACCCACAGTATCAGCGCCGGCCTCGACTATCCCGGTGTAGGCCCGGAACACGCCTACCTGAAGGACATCGGGCGCGCGGAATACGTGGGCGTAACTGACTCCGAGGCGCTCGAGGCCTTCCACTATCTGTGCCTTACCGAGGGCATCATCCCGGCACTGGAGTCCAGCCATGCAGTCGCCCATGCCATGCGTATGGCCCGTACCATGCGCTCTGACCAGTCCATCCTGGTGAACCTCTCCGGGCGAGGCGACAAGGACATCGGAACCGTGGCTGATCTCAGCAACGCCGACTTCTACTGCCGCCCCAGTTGCCGCGGCCAGGCGGTCAAGGGAGGAGTTGTGGTGGAAGCACCTGCCAAGGGAGCACGCGCGTGAGCCGCATCACCGCCACCCTGGCTGCGCTGAAAGCGCAAAAGCGCACCGCGCTGATCCCCTACGTGACGGCTGGCTTCCCGCAGGTGGACGTGACGCCCGAACTGATGCACGGCATGGTAGCTGCGGGCGCCGACATCCTGGAGTTGGGCGTGCCCTTCTCCGACCCGAGTGCAGATGGCGCAGTAATCCAGAAAGCTGGCGACAGGGCACTGGCTGCGGGCGTGGGCCTGGTGCAGGTGCTGGGCATGGTGCGCACCTTTCGCCAGCAGGACAGCATGACTCCGGTGGTTCTGATGGGCTATGCGAATCCGATCGAGCGTTATGACCAACGCCATCCCACTCCTGGACAAGGCAGCGCATTTGTGGCCGCCGCCGCCGATGCGGGCGTGGACGGGTTGCTGGTGGTCGACTACCCACCGGAGGAGAGCACAGGCATCGCCGCCGACCTGCGGCGCAATGGGATGGACCTGATCTTCCTGCTGGCTCCCACCAGCACGGAGCGCCGCATGCAGCAAGTGGCCGAGGTCGCCTCTGGCTATGTGTACTATGTCTCGCTGAAGGGTGTCACGGGGGCTGGCACGCTAGACACGGCGGCCGTCGAATCCATGCTGCCGCGCATTCGGCAACATGTGCATATCCCCGTGGGTGTCGGCTTTGGCATCCGGGATGCAGCCACCGCTTGTGCCATTGCCCGCGTCGCCGATGCCGTGGTGATTGGAAGCAGGATCATCCAGTTGATTGACGCGCAACCGCGCGACCGTGTGGTTCCGGTGGCTGCTGAATTCCTGGCTGGCATCCGGGCCGCTCTCGACCGACAATCCGCAAATACCTGAACCGGAGTCCCAGACCATGAGTTGGCTCGAAAAGCTCTTGCCCCCGAAGATCCAGCACACCGACCCGGCCGACCGGCGCACCGTCCCGGAAGGCCTGTGGATCAAGTGCCCCAGCTGCGAATCCGTGCTCTACAAGACCGACCTGGAACAGAATCAGAACGTCTGCCCGACCTGCAGCCACCACCACCGGATCGGCGCGCGGGCACGGCTCAACCTGTTCCTGGACAACGAAGGCCGGTTCGAGGTCGGGCAGGAAGTGCTGCCGGTCGACACGCTGAAGTTCAAAGACAGCCGCAAGTACCCCGAGCGCCTCAAGGAAGCCATGGACAACACCGGCGAAACTGATGCGCTGGTGGTCATGGGTGGCGCGATTCACAACATCAGTATTGTTGTGGCCTGCTTCGAGTTCGATTTCATGGGCGGAAGCATGGGTTCGGTGGTGGGCGAACGGTTCGTGCGCGGGGTCGAGACCGCCATCGAGCAAAAGGTGCCTTTCATCTGTTTCACGGCGACCGGCGGTGCCCGCATGCAGGAAGGGCTGTTGAGCCTGATGCAAATGGCCAAGACCAACGCCGCGCTGACGCGGCTGGCCAAGAAGGGCCTGCCCTTCGTGAGCATTCTTACCGACCCCACGACGGGGGGGGTCAGTGCCAGTTTTGCATTCATGGGGGACATCGTCATCGCCGAACCCAAGGCGCTGATTTGTTTCGCCGGGCCGCGTGTCATCGAATCCACTCTGCGGGTGACCCTGCCAGAAGGCTTTCAACGCGCCGAGTTTCTGTTGGACAAAGGTGCGGTCGACATGGTCAGCGACCGGCGCGAACTGCGCCGAATCGTTGCCAACGCATTGGCCATGCTGCTGCGCCTACCGGCTGACGCCGTCGTATGAGCGCCTGCCTGGCAGGCCGTCAGCGCAGCACGACTGACAGGGCTCCATCCAGCACGATGCCCGCCACCTGCAGCAGGACCAGCAGCACCAGCGGCGACAAATCGATGCCCCCGATCAAGGGAATGGCACGTCGGACTGGCGACAACCATGGCGCCACCAGCCGTCCGACCAGTCCTGCCAGGGGGGAATCTGCTTGCACCCAGGACAATACGGCGTACACGATCACCAGTGCACTTGCGCATGACAGCGCCAATTGCGCCAGCCCGAATGCCGCTGTGAGCAACAGCCAGACCGCGGACCCACTGGCGCCAGCCAACAGCCACAAAATGGCGAACTGCAGCAACTGCAGCAGATAGGCCGCGGCCAGACTGGCCGTGTCCCAGCGCCCGATCGGCGGAGCGATACGTCGCAGCGGCAGCACCAGCCAGTCTGTCAAAGCAAAAATGAACGGGCCCAACGGGTTACCCGACCGGGCTGAAAAAGCCATTCGCTGGTGCTGCAGGTAAAGGCGCAACAGGCACACGCCAGCGACGAGACCGATGACGACCTGCAGCAGCAGGGTGATGATTTGGTGGAGCATGGTGGCGAGTGAAAAGCAGCACTGGCGATAATAGTGGGTTACGGCCATCGTGGCCCTTTCACTCTCTCGAACCCGCACATCCCATGTCCGACCACCCCGCGAACACCCCCCTTACCGACGACAACCAGCTGATTGCAGAACGGCGCGAAAAGCTCAAGGCACTGCGCGCGCGCCAGGTTGCCGGGCAGGGTGTCGCCTTTCCGAACGACTTCAAGCCCACGCACCACGCTCTGGCCCTGTTGTCGGCGCATGCCGACCAGACCAGCGAGGAGCTCTTAGAGGCAGGGTACCCGGTGGCAGTGGCAGGGCGCATGATGCTCAAGCGGGTGATGGGCAAGGCCAGTTTTGCAACGTTGCAGGACAGCACCGGGCGCATCCAGATCTACGTCAAGGGCGAAGACATCGGCACCGAGACCTATGAAGGGTTCAAGCACTGGGATCTCGGTGACATCTTCGGTGTGCAGGGTGTGATGTTCCGTACCCGTACCGGAGAATTGTCAATCCACGCCAGCCAGGTGCGCCTGCTGACCAAGAGCCTGCGGCCCATGCCGGACAAGTTTCACGGCGTACACGATCAGGAGCTTAAGTACCGCCAACGTTACGTGGACCTGATGACAGACGAGGCCGCGCGCAAGCGTTTCGTGGCACGCAGCCGGGCTGTAAGCGGTATCCGGGAGTTCATGGTCGCGCACGACTTCCTGGAAGTCGAGACCCCCATGCTGCACCCGATCCCCGGCGGTGCCAACGCCAAACCGTTCATCACCCACCACAATGCGCTCGACCAGCAGATGTACCTGCGCATCGCGCCTGAGCTCTATCTCAAGCGACTGATCGTGGGGGGCTTCGACCGTGTGTTCGAAATCAACCGCAACTTCCGCAACGAAGGCATCTCGGTGCGCCACAACCCCGAGTTCACGATGATGGAGTTCTATGCAGCGTACTGGAACTACCACGACCTGATGACGTTTACCGAGGAACTGGTCCGCGACGCTGCTCGCAAGTCAGCGGGCACATTGCAACTGACCTACGACGGTCGACCGGTCGACCTGGCGCCGCCATTTCAGCGGCTGACCATATTGCAGGCGATCGACAAGTACACCGATGCGGGCACCTGTGTGCAGGACAGGTCCTGGCTGATCCAGGCCCTGCGCGGACTGGGCAAGTCCGAAGAACGCCACAAGCTGTCGACCCGCACGCTGGCCGGGCTGCAGGTGATGTACTTCGAGGAGGCGGTCGAGGACAAGCTCTGGCAACCCACGTTCATCTGTGAACATCCGGTCGAGATCTCACCGCTGGCCCGTGCCAGTGACAACCACCCCGAGGTGACCGAGCGCTTTGAGCTCTACATCACTGGCCGTGAGTTCGGCAACGGCTTCAGCGAGCTCAACGATGCCGAAGACCAGGCAGCGCGTTTCCATGCCCAGGTGCAGGCCAAGGACAGCGGAGACGACGAAGCCATGTTCTTCGACCACGACTTTCTGCGTGCGCTCGAATACGGCATGCCTCCGACGGGCGGATGCGGCATCGGCATCGACCGGCTGATGATGCTGCTGACCGACAGCCCCAGCATCCGGGACGTGATCCTGTTTCCGGCTTTGCGCCGCGAAACATCGATTACCTGAGCCAACCGGCTTTCGCCCACGGGACTCAGGGCACCAGATCCAGGGCCTGCATGTAATGGGGGTGGACCATCAGGTCATCCCAGGTCCAGGCCGGAAATCGCGGCAGCAGTTCCAGTCGCCGCTGCGCGCTGCTTTGGTCGGGCGTCCACTCGCCCCGTGTCGCAGCCTGTGCCAGACCGTCGATGAGGGTATCGATGGCACAGCCCTCACCGCTGCTCTGGTTGCACAGCAGCACCATGTCGCACCCCGCCTGCAGGGCCGCCACGGCGGCTTCGGAGTACGAGACCTCGCGCGCGTCGATGCGGCGTGCACCGGCCATGCTGAGATCGTCGCTGAAAACAGCCCCGCGAAACCCCAACTGCCCACGCAGGATATCGCGCAACCATCGGCGCGAGAAACCCGCCGGTCGCGTGTCCACGGCAGGGTACACCACATGCGCTGGCATCACGCTGGTCAGCGTGGTGCCCAGCCAGCCGTACGGCACGGCATCCTGGGCCAGGATCGCCCGCAGGCCGCGCCGGTCCCTCGGAATGTCGGTGTGCGAATCGGCTGCGACAAAGCCATGGCCCGGGAAGTGCTTGCCGCAATTGGCCATTCCGCTTTGCAACATGCCGTGTACCAGACTCTTCGCCAGCAGGCCGACGATGGCGGGATCCCGGGCGAACGCCCGGTCGCCGATCACTCCGCTTGCGCCGTAGTCCAGATCAAGCACAGGTGCAAAACTCAGGTCAACCCCACACGCGCGCAATTCTGCACCCAGGATGAACCCGCAGGCGGTCGCCGCCGCCGTGGCCCGCAGCGAGCTGGCCTGCGCATCGCCGGCCACCGCGTCCATCCACATCCGGCCCAGGCGCGCCATCGGCGGAAGATGCGTGAACCCATCGGTACGAAAGCGCTGCACACGTCCGCCCTCGTGGTCCACCAAGATCAGGAGATCCTGGCGGACCGACTTGATGTCGGCACACAGGGCGGACAGCTGCTCTCGATCCTGCCAATTCCGGCCGAACAGGACCAATCCGCCGACCAGGGAATGGCCCAGCCGCGCCCGATCGACGGGCGTGAGGGTCAGCCCGGCGACGTCGATGATCAGTGGCGCATGGGGCAATTCAGGAAAATCGGCAGCGGGCATGGTGGTGGTAGTGCGCTCGGGGACGCATGGGTATCGGGTTGACTCAGTCGCCAATCTCGACGACACAAAAGCTGGCGGCGTAATCGGACTCATCGGTCACGCTGACATGGGCCCGCAAACCCTGCGCCTCGAACCAATCTTTCAGACCGCCATGCAGCACGATCTTCGGTTTGCCGGCATTCAGCCCGCCGAAGGGCAGGTTGTCGATCTCGCACAGGCGCCAGGTCATCGGCAGGCGCATGCCCATGCCAATCGCCTTGCTGAAGGCCTCCTTGGCGCTGAAGCGCGTCGCAAGGTAGCGAACCCCGCGCTCCGGCCAGCGCGCACTGCGCGACTTCCAGACAGCCATTTCGCGCTCGCTGAGCACCTTCAGGGCGAATCGCTCGCCATGGCGCTCCAGGCTGGCACGGATGCGCCGGATATCGCAGATGTCCGTTCCAATGCCGTAGATCATCGGCAGCCTAGCGCGCAAGTGGTGTGCTGAAGGCCTCGTTGATGCAGTGCAAATAATCGGCGATGGTCGCCGCATAACCCAGTTCGAGGGCATCAGCAATCAACGCGTGGCCGATCGAGACTTCGCACACCTGCGGCACCGACTTCAGGAACCAGCCCAGATTGGCGCGGTTGAGGTCATGGCCTGCATTGACGCCGAGGCCGACATCCAGTGCGGCACGGGCGGCCATGGCATAACGCTCGGTCTGATGCGCCTGTTCAGGACCGCCCCAGGCCTGCGCATAGGGCTCGGTGTACAACTCGACCCGGTCGGCACCCAGATCGCGCGCGCGCGCCATGGCCTGTGGCTCGGGATCCATGAACAGACTCACCCGTACGCCCAGTCGGCGCGCCTCGGCGATGAGCGGTTGCAGGCGCGCGCCGTCTTGCTCCAGGTTCCAGCCGTGATCACTGGTGAACTGGCCTTCGCCGTCGGGCACCAGCGTGCATTGCTGCGGTCGCAATTCGCGCACAAAGTCCATGAGGTTCTGAAACGGGTTGCCCTCGATGTTGTACTCACGATCGGGCCAGGCCGTCAGCACCTCGTACAAGGCGTGCACGTCTGCGGTGCGGATATGGCGCTGATCGGGCCGTGGATGCACCGTGATGCCGGACGCGCCCGCCTGCAAGCAGATCTCGGCCGCGCGCACCAGCGAGGGGATACCGAGATGACGCGTGTTGCGCACGAGGGCAACCTTGTTCAAATTCACGGACAGTGCGGTCTTTTTCATAGCGTCTGGAGGTCCACCATCATTTGCCGGGTGCGCAGCATGGTCACCCCGCAATGGTAATTGAGCAGCGGGCGCAATTGCGCCTTGAGTTCGTTCGCCACAGGCGCACAGGCCCCCAGCATGGCCAGCAAGCCGGCAGGCGCATCCAGCGCCCGCTGGAGGGCTTGCCAATGGGCACCTGAGAGGCTGTTGCGGTCCGGGTCACCCGCCTGGCGCAGCCCCCCCTCGGCGACCAGCACGTACCGCCCCTGTGCTACCAACGGCCCCAACGTCATCGTTTGCGCATCGAGCGTGGGCAAGTGGCCGGTTTCTCGCAGCAGCAGCAACTCGAATGCGCGCAGCACTGTCTGCAGGGCGTCGGAATGGCCCGCGGCGATTACCTCGACCACCTGGGCGTAAATGTCGAAAAGCGCAGGATGCGGGTCGTCACGGGCCAACAGTGAAAGCACCAATTCGTTGACGTAATACCCCGACAGCAGCGCCTCGCCACCGGGCATCACGTGGCCCCCCATCCATTCAGCACTGCGCAATGTCCGGATTTCGGCATCGCCGCCGAAAGCCACATGCAATGGCTGCAGCGGCAACAGGATCGGGCGCAGGCTGGAACTGGGGCGCTTGGCACCCTTGGCAACCAATGCCACGCGGCCCTGGTTGCGGGTGAACACCTCCAGGATCAGGCTGGATTCGCTCCAGTCATGGCGGTGCAGCACATAGGCTGGCTCCTCCGAGTAGCGTCTGGTCGCCATAGCAGCGCATCGGGCTCAGTCGTAGCCGAAACTGCGCACACGCGCCTCGTCGTCGGCCCAGCCGGAGCGCACCTTGACCCACAATTCAATGAACACCTTGGCATCCAGCAGCGATTCGAGTTCGACCCGCGTTTCCGTGCCGATGCGCTTGATGCGTTCGCCCTTGTCGCCGATCACCATGGCCTTGTGGCTGTCGCGCTCGACCACGATGGTCGCCGCAATGCGCACCAGGCGCTTGTGCCCTTTGCGCGCCGGAGGCTCTTCTGCGAACGTGTCGATCACCACGGTCGATGTGTAGGGCAGCTCGTCGCCGGTCAGGCGAAACAGCTTCTCGCGCACCAGTTCGCTGGCCAGGAATTTCTCGCTTCGGTCGGTCAGCTCATCGGGCGCATGGGACCAAGACTGCTCGGGAAGGTATTTCTCGCAGATTGCGAGCAGTCGGGCGACATCCTTCGCATTCTTGGCGGACATCGGCACAAACTCGGCAAATCCATGGCGCTGCTGCATGTCCTGCAACCATGGCGCGATGTCGGCCCGTTGTGCCACCTGGTCCAGCTTGTTGGCCACCAGCAAAGCCGGAACGCTCTTGCCCAGCAGATCAAGCACCTTGGCGTCCGCCTGGTTGAATATGCCTGCCTCGACCACGAACAGGATCAGGTCGACGTCGTTGATCACCCCGAGCACGGAGCGGTTCAGCGACCGGTTCAGGGCATTGCCATGGCGGGTCTGAAAACCCGGCGTGTCTACAAATACGAACTGGGTTGGCCCCAGCGTCCGGATGCCGGTGATGCGGTGGCGCGTCGTCTGCGCCTTGCGCGAAGTGATGCTGATCTTCTGGCCCACCAGGGCATTGAGCAAAGTGGACTTGCCGACGTTGGGTTTGCCAACGATCGCAATCAGGCCGCACCGGGTAGGACCTGTGGATGCCGGGCCGTCGCTGTCCAGCGGATCCTGGGCCGGCGAGGCTGCGGATGCCGAAGCGGGGCCGGGTTCTGGCGCGGGTTCCGTCATGGGGTATTGCCTTTGCGAAGAGTCTGCAGCATGGCCGCCGCAGCCGCCTGTTCGCCAGCGCGCCGCGAACCACCGATTCCGCGCTCTGACAAACTCAGCTCCGTGATCTCGCACTCGACATCAAACGACTGCTGGTGGGCGGCACCGATGGTTCCAACGACGCGGTAGAGTGGCAGTCGCATCTTGCGTCCCTGCAGCCATTCCTGCAGTTCCGTCTTGGGATCCTTGCCGATGGCTGCCATGGTCGGGTTGATCTCAACGGCCTGGAACAGGCGTCGCACCAGTGCCTGCGCCGGGATGTAGCCACCATCGAGATACACCGCGCCGATGACGGCCTCGAGCGCATCGGCAAGGATCGAGGGGCGCTTCTTGCCCCCTGAGCGCATCTCACCTTCGCCCAGGCGGATCACCAACGGCAATCCGATTTCGACCGACACCTGGTGCAAGGTATCCTGCTTGACAAGATTGGCGCGCACTCTGGACAGATCCCCTTCGGGAAGGTGCTGCAGTTTCTCGAACAGCAGGTCGGCCACAGAGAGGTTCAGGACTGCATCGCCCAGGAACTCGAGTCGCTCGTTGTGATCGGCCGAAAAGCTGCGGTGCGTGAGCGCCTGGGCCAGCAGTACTGGATCAGCGAAAACATGCTGCAAGCGCCGCTGCAACGCCAATAGACCATCGCTCACGCTATTTGGATCGTCCGGAATACTTGAGTGTCAGGTAAGCGGGGCCGGCCAAGTGGATCTCGCGCTGGTAGGCGAAGATCACGACGATACGGTCGTTCTCCTTGGTCACCTCGAGTTCGCCACTCTTGATGGAGGTGATGTTGTCGATCGAGGCGGCCTTGTCGAAGAGAGTCCTGACTTCGGGTACGGTCGTTCCTGACGCAGCCTTGTTGGCGGCTCTTCCGACCGCCTGGAACTCGATGAAAGTCGGGGCCACTTGCGCCGCGATCACGCCGGTCACGGCGAGCACCCCACCCACGAACAGCAGGCCGAGAAACGAAATGCCGCGTTGTCTGGATCTCATGTTTTTTTTCATCACGTTCCCCTTGCCGACGGAAGCGGCATCAGTTGAAGGGCCCTATCCGCTTGATATTGCTGAAATTCATCCATACGAAGACCGCCTTGCCCACAATGTTGGCATCGGGCACGAACCCCCAGAATCGGGAGTCCTGGGAATTATCCCGGTTGTCACCCATCAGAAAGTAGTGTCCTGCCGGCACCTTGCATACAACGCCCTCGACACTGTATCGGCAATTGTCGCTGGCTGGAAATTTGATGGCCCCCATCACGTAGGCTGGTCGATCGTCGTCATTGAGCAGCCGATGCGGTTTTTCGCCGAGCTTTTCCTCGAACTGGCGCATGTATCGCATCGAATCTTCATCGAAAAACTCCGGCACGACCCGCGTGTCGACCACCTTGCCGTTGACTGTCAGGCGCTTGTTCAGATAGGCCACCTCGTCGCCAGCCACGCCCACCACGCGCTTGATGTAGTCCAGACTGGGCTGCGGCGGATAGCGGAACACCATCACATCGCCGCGCTGCACCGGTGTGCCGTCGGTCAGCTTGGTGTTGATGACCGGCAGCCGCAGCCCATAATGGAACTTGTTGACCAGGATCAGGTCGCCCACCAATAGCGTCGGGATCATGGAGCCAGACGGGATCTTGAATGGTTCGAAAAGAAATGAACGCAACAGGAAGACCGCGGCAATCACCGGGAACAGGCCCGCCGTCCAGTCGAGCCACCAGGGCTGCATCAGCAATTGCTGGCGTGCCGCGGCGGTGTCGTCTTCGTCCTGGCGCAGGCCCATCTTGTCGAGCTCGGCGCGCCGGCGCGCCGCATGGGCGGCCAGAGCATCTGCCGCCTGCTGGCGACGCGGCAGAAAGAAAAAGCGCTCCGCCAGCCAGTAAACGCCGGTCACCGTCGTGGCCGTGAACAACAGCAGCGCGAAGTTTCCTTCAATGCGGCCAAAGTACCAGCCGCCGGCGTAGGCGGCAAACGCGGCCAGTATCAGGGAGGTCAGGACCTGCATCAGTCATCTACCTGCAAAATGGCCAGAAACGCCTCTTGGGGCACCTCCACCGAACCGATCTGTTTCATGCGCTTCTTACCCGCTTTTTGTTTTTCGAGAAGCTTCTTCTTGCGCGAAATATCTCCGCCGTAGCACTTGGCCAGGACGTTCTTGCGCAAGGCCTTGATTGTCTCACGGGCAATGATGTTGGCTCCGATGGCCGCCTGGATGGCAACATCGTACATCTGCCGCGCAATGATCTCGCGCATCTTGGACACCACTGCGCGCGCACGGTACTGCGACTGGGACCGGTGCACGATGATGGAGAGCGCGTCGACCTTGTCACCGTTGAGCAGGATGTCGACCTTGACCACGTCCGAAGCCCGGTACTCCTTGAACTCATAGTCCATCGACGCATATCCGCGGCTGACCGACTTGAGCTTGTCGAAAAAGTCCAGCACGATCTCGCCCAGCGGCATGTCGTAGGTCAGCATGACCTGGCGGCCATGGTAGGCCATGTTCAACTGCATGCCGCGCTTCTGGTTCGCCAGCGTCATGACCGAACCCACATACTCCTGGGGCATGTAGAGTCGCACCGTGACGATAGGTTCGCGAATCTCCTCTGTCCGGCTCTGGTCCGGCAGCTTGGACGGGTTCTCGACCATCAGCACCTCGCCGTCGGCCTTGACAACCTGGTACACGACGCTGGGCGCAGTGGTGATGAGATCCTGATCAAACTCCCGCTCCAGCCGTTCCTGAACGATCTCCATGTGCAGCAGGCCCAGGAAGCCACAGCGAAAGCCGAAGCCGAGCGCCTGCGAGACTTCCGGCTCGTAATGGAGCGAGGAGTCATTGAGCTTGAGCTTCTCGAGGCTATCGCGCAGGCCCTCGTACTGGTTTGCCTCGGTCGGATAGAGGCCTGCGAACACCTGCGGCTGAATTTCCTTGAAACCGGGCAGGGCCTGGGTAGCGGTAAACGCAGCACCACCCGTGCCCGGACGGATCAGGGTGACCGTGTCGCCCACCTTGGCAGCCTGCAACTCGCGAATCCCGGCAATGATGTATCCCACCTCCCCGGCTTCCAGCGACTCACGCGGCTGGTTCGCTGGCGTGAAAACGCCAAGTCCGTCTGCGTTGTAGGTGGCGCCGGTCGCCATCAGCTTGACACGTTCGCCCTTGCCCAGACGCCCGTCGACTACCCGCACCAGCATCACGACACCCACGTAGTTGTCGAACCAGCTGTCGATGATCATCGCGCGCAGCGGGCCAGCCGGATTGCCTTTGGGCGCCGGGATGCGCTGCACAACGGCCTCCAGGATCTCGTCGATCCCCATGCCGGTCTTGGCCGAGCAGGCAATGGCATCGGTGGCATCGATGCCAATGACGTCTTCGACCTCTCGGCGCGCATTGTCGGGATCGGCATTGGGCAGATCCATCTTGTTCAGCACCGGCAGCACCTCAACGCCGAGGTCGAGTGCCGTGTAGCAGTTGGCGACTGTCTGCGCTTCGACTCCCTGGCTGGCATCGACGACAAGCAGCGCGCCCTCGCATGCCGACAAGGATCGGCTGACCTCGTAAGAGAAGTCGACATGGCCCGGTGTGTCGATGAGATTGAGGTTGTAGACCTTGCCATCGCGTGCCTTGTAATGCAGTGCAGCGGTCTGTGCCTTGATGGTTATCCCACGCTCTTTTTCGATGTCCATCGAGTCCAGCACCTGCGCCTCCATCTCACGTGCTTCAAGGCCCCCACAACGCTGGATCAGACGATCTGCAAGGGTTGACTTGCCATGGTCGATGTGCGCGATGATTGAAAAATTTCTGATGTGATCCATCAACGAGAACGCTTAAGTAATTGAATTAAAAGGTCAGCACAAAGAAAAAAGGGCGCGTCGTGAACGGACGCGCCCTGAACCAACAATCATTGGCAACTGCGATAGTTGGAACTTCATTGTAGGCAAAAAGACCTTCATGGACAGTCCCGAGTCGCGATTTTCAAGGCGTTGCAGTCCAGCAACAGGAATCTTATGCACAAGTTATCAACATTTTTAAAGGCGGGCCTTTGGACAACATGTGGGTGAACTGTGGATGTTGTCCCATCAGCACCGCACAATCTCACATCGTGGACTATTGGCCATGCAATATGCCCTGGAAACTGTTTGGGTGGGTCTCATTCTAACCAAAGGCTCGACAGCTGCCTGTAAATGTTAGCGTCCGCAAACAAACTGGCCAGGCCAAACCTTCGATCAAATAAATAATCTCATCCTGCAATTGCCCCTCAAAGTGGCGAAAAGGCCCTCGCCGCAGGTCGGGCAATAAGGGCCTTGACTGCCGAGCGCCTTACTGGCGTGCCAGGCGAATCACCGCGTACTGCGCCCACTCGCCGCGGCGAAACAGCACGTTCACCGGCCGGGCCCGGTCAATCTTGGACACAGCTGTATCGAACTCCTTCACGCTGGAGACCTCTACATTGGCAATTGCAACGATCACGTCGCCCTCGCGCACACCGGCACGTGCAGCCGCGTCTGTCGACGTGTCGACCTTCACGCCGCCCTTGAGCTTGAGCTCCTTCTTCTGCGCGTCGGTCAGTTCGCTGACCGCCAGACCGAGCATCTGGGCTGCAGCGGACGCCTTGGGCTTGTCTTCGCGCTCGGCCGGTCTCTGCGCGACCTTTTCCGGCTCGACTTCCGCGATCGTCACGACGAGGTCTTTCGTTCCACCACGGCGAAAGACGGTGACAGTGCTCTTGGTGCCCGGCTTGATGTTTCCCACGAGACGCGGCAGGTCATTGTGCTTGTCGATGGCCTTGCCATCCAACTTCACAATAATGTCTCCGGCCTCCACGCCCGCCTTGTCGGCAGGCGAGCCCGATTCGACGCCCCGGATCAACGCGCCGGCTGGCTTGCCCAGACCAAGCGACTCCGCGACATCCTTGGTCACCTGATCGATCTGCACGCCAATACGGCCACGCGATACGCGACCCGAGGTGCGCAGCTGCTCGCTGACGCGAATAGCCTCGTCCATCGGAATGGCAAACGAGATACCCATGAATCCGCCCGACCGTGAATAGATCTGGCTATTGATGCCGATGACTTCCCCACGCATATTGATGAGCGGGCCACCGGAATTGCCCGGGTTGATGGCCACATCGGTCTGGATGAACGGCAGGTAATCGCCTGTGTCGCGCTGCTTGGCGCTCACGATGCCGGCAGTGACTGTATTCTTGAGGCCAAAGGGGGAGCCGATGGCCATCACCCATTCGCCGACCTTCAGCCGGTTGACATCGCCCACCTTGACGGCAGGCAAGCCAGTGGCCTCGATCTTCACAACAGCCACATCGGTCCGCTTGTCGGCGCCAACAATCCGGGCCTTGAACTCACGGTCGTCGGTCAGAGTGACCAGCACTTCATCCGCGCCGTCCACCACATGGGCGTTGGTCATGATGTAGCCATCAGAGGTCAGGATGAAGCCAGACCCCACGCCGCGCGGTTGTTCCTCCTCTTGCGGCTGGGGGCGGTTCGGGCGGGGCGCCTGACGCGGCATATTGGGAATCGGAACACCGAAGCGACGGAAGAACTCCAGCATCTCCTCCTCGGATCCACCACCTTGCCGAGGCCGGGATGTCACCCGCTCCAGTGTTCGGATGTTCACCACCGACGGCCCCACCTGCTCGACCAACTCGGTGAAGTCCGGCAGACCGCGCACCTGCGAAAAGGCCGGACTGGCCGGCACAAAGGCCACGGAAACGCCCAGCACGAACACGGCCATCCAACGGCGCAAGGCCTTCAATTTCACTTGAAACATCTTGAACTACTCCTGAAAGAAACTGCCTTAGGCAAATGACCGCCGATGACACCTGGCAAGCAGTGTGCACCAGCGTATCGTTCATCGAACTGCGATCGGTACATAGGGGTCTATTTGCTACGCTCAAGACCCTGCGAAAACACATTTAGGGTCTGCAACGGCGCCTCACCCACCACGGTCAACCACCATTCGCCCGCCTTGTCCGACAGCTTTCGGGTCAAGGTCTGCGTCGCGCCCAGGGAAGACACCCCTTCCGCCCCATGGCGCTTGCGATCAAACGGCTCTACAAAAAGGGATACCGAGGCCAACCCGTCCGAGAACACCCACTGAAGGATCTTGTCCGACGCAGCCGGGTCTTGTGGGTTGCCTGGCCGCTTGTGGCAACTCATGGGCTTGAATCCGGGCACCGGGTTCTTCATGGTCCAGCCTTCAGCGGCGGCAGTTGTCTTTTCGACGTCCACCCGCTCGATCCGGTAGCCCTCGGTATTGTTCATCATCTGTGTCAGTTTGGCCATGCTGACCGGGGCGTTCAGCTGAAGCTCCGAGAACGCGACTTGCTCGACTACCTTGCCGTCGATGTCAAGGGTCTGCAACTTGATGACGAGGCCGCTTTTCTTCTCGTTCCAGATGCGGTAGCCAAAGCGCAGGTTGTCCTTGGGCTGCAACACGACCACCTCTGCCTCATGACCGGCCACCCGCTCGGATCCAATCAGTCTGGCTGCGTAATACTGGGCAATCGCAGAGTCCGGCGCTGTCAGCAACTGCGGGAACAGTCCCAGCGCCTCGCGCCGCTCGACCACAGCGGTGCGACTTTCTGGCAGGAACGTGATGACCTGGTCATTGCGGCGGAAGGTCGACCGCGGCGGGCCGCTCAGAGGCTCGACACGCTCCATCTGCTGGACGCCGTCACAGATGTGCCAGATACGGGCGCTCGACATGGTGGCACCGGTCGAGACCACGAATGTCCCGACATAGGCCCGCTTGCGGGACGCCTCATGCATCCGGGTCAGCCACTCGGCGACGCCCAGTTCGGTCGGCTTGCTCTCAGCCGCACCGCCCGGCACCGCAGCGGTGGCGTGGCCAGCCGGGCCCGCCTGCGCCACGCGGCCACCCAACAGGCATAGGCACACGCATGCCAGCACCGCCAGCAGGCGCGGCGGCAACAGGGCTCGGGGCCATTGCTGCATCATCGAATGGCGTCAGCGGCTGGAGTCGTCGAAAGTGGCATTACGCAAGAAGCCAGCAGGCATCTGCAAAGCCGAGGTCCCCCCATACTGCTTGTGTGCAGCCAGCAGCGCGTCGAGTCGCGCATCGCGGAGCATCACTGGGGGCTGCACCGCGACCACTGGGATCGCCGCTGCCAGTGCCGCACCGGGGGCTGCAACCTGGACGTTCACACTGGATGGGGCCTGTAAAGGGGCCGTTGCCAGCGTCTCAGGAGCGAGCTGCTGGCTGGCCAAGTGCCAGCCGAGGCTGGCAACCGCCGCCAGTGAGGCGGCGCCAGCGATCAGCTTCCATCGCACGACGGCGTCGTTGGCACTCTCCGGCCTGGCAAGTACCACGACCGGAACAGGCTCGCTGAGTGCAGAAACACGACGGCCAGAAGGCTCTTCGGCCAATCGGCCACGCAAACGCTCCAGGAACTGCGTCCCGTCGGCCACGGCAGACATGCCGCGGTTGCCACGAAGCGCTTCCCCCACGAGGTGGTAGGCCTGCCAGGCCGCCAGCCCCTCTGGCGCGCAACTTGCACGTTCAACCGCCATGTCCAACTCACCGGCTGACAGTTCACCGTCGACCAGCGCGGAAATCAACTCGCCTGTATCAGCGTTCATTTCACTCATCTTGCAGCACCTCGTTTGGCATCACCAACGCTTACCCATCTGATTTTCAAGCATCGGACGAATCCGGGACGAAATCGCCTCGCGAGCTCGGAAGATACGCGAACGCACCGTTCCAATCGGACAGTTCATGATCACGGCAATCTCGTCATAGCTCAGTCCCTCGATCTCGCGCAAGGTAACGGCCTGTCGAAGATCCTCCGGCAATGCCTCCATCGCGGCATTCACCACCCCCGCGATTTCCTTCGCTGCGAGCACCGATTCGGGCGTTTCCTCTGTTGTTGGTTCGTTTCTGGACTGGGAAGTTTCATCCTCTTCGTCAGAAGCTTGAAAACCTCCGTCCAAAACTGTAGGTGCGTGCTTGAGCTCCATCAAGGACTTTTTCGCCGTGTTGACCGCGATCCGGTACAACCATGTGTAGAACTGGGCATCGCCACGGAATTGGTGCAGCGCGCGGTAGGCGCGTATGAACGTCTCCTGGGCAATATCCTCGACGAGGTCGACATCGCGCACCATGCGCCCAATCAGTCGCTGGATGCGCGACTGATATTTGATCACCAGCAGCTCAAACGCGCGCTGGTCGCCTGCCAGAGTCCTCTCGACCAGCAGGAGGTCGCTGTCATTTGCGCTGCTGGCAACTGGCGGAAGACGTGGCCGGTCACTCATGGCCGGAAACGCGCAACCGATGGCAACGGCGCAAGCCCCGCCGACAGTGCATCGGGAGAAGCAGCGGCACCGTGCGAGAACAACGCGCGGCGCAATGCCTGCCAATGCACACTGTCATCAGCCCGAACGACCCAGATCCAGCAATGACCATGCCCCAGCGGGCGAAAGACAATCAGCATCGCCGCCTGCAGGTCCATGGCGACTGCGGGCACTCCCGTCGGCACAGCGGCCGTTGGCCCGGCCCATGCCCAGCTTTGGCCGTCCCAACAAAGATTGCCAGCTGGCGACTGCGCCCAGCTGTACCAGGCGGCCAGGCAGGCGACCCCCACGGCGGCGGCGGCGCACCAGTGCCGTGTCGACCAGGTATCGGACTCGATCCACCACGCAGCATGTACGCAGAGCACCGAGGCGCCGATCAACAGAGACAGGACCGCCTGCATGCGCGTGCTGGAAACTTTCCATGTGACTGACGGAGCCTGGTGCATATGCTGGACTTTGCGCACTCAGGCAACGCGGGCGGCCATCGGCTGCAACTCAGTAGCGCTTGAAGACGAGCGTCCCATTGGTGCCGCCGAAACCAAAGTTGTTCTTTACGGCGACATCGATCTTCATGTCCCGCGCTGTGTTGGCGCAGTAGTCCAGGTCGCATTCCGGATCCTGGTTGAAGATGTTGATCGTCGGGGGGCTTTTCTGGTGGTGCACTGCCAGCACCGTAAAGACCGATTCGACGCCACCCGCCCCACCCAGCAGGTGCCCGGTCATCGACTTGGTCGAGTTGACCACGATCTTGCGCGCGTGATCCCCCAGCGCGGCCTTGATGGCATTGCTTTCGTTCAGATCGCCTAGCGGGGTCGAGGTGCCATGCGCATTGAGGTAGTCGACATCCTGGGCATTCACGCCGGCATTGCGCAGCGCATGCAGCATGGCGCGCCGCGGACCATCCATGTTGGGCGCCGTCATATGGCCCGCATCGGCACTCATGCCAAAGCCCGCGAGTTCGGCATAGATGCGCACACCGCGCGCCTTGGCGTGTTCAAGTTCCTCGAGCACCAACACGCCAGCGCCTTCGCCCAGTACAAAACCGTCGCGATCGCGGTCCCAGGGACGGGACGCGGTCTGAGGATCGTCGTTGCGGGTGGAGAGTGCGCGCATGGCTGCGAATCCGCCAATGCCCAAGGGAGAAACCGTGGCCTCTGCGCCGCCGGCAACCACAATGTCGGCATCGCCATATTCGATCATGCGGCCGGCTTCTCCAATGCAGTGCAGGCCAGTGGTGCAGGCGGTCACGATGGCCAGGTTGGGGCCTTTGAAACCGAAGCGCATGGATACATGACCCGCGATCATGTTGATGATTGAGGCCGGCACGAAAAACGGGGAAATGCGGCGCGGCCCCCGGCTGGTGAGCTCGTCGCGGGTCGCCTCGATCATCGGCAGGCCGCCAATGCCTGACCCGATGACACAGCCGATGCGGGTGGCCAACTCGTCGTTGAGCGCATCGCCGGTTGGTAGACCGGCGTCGGCCACGGCCTGCACCGACGCAGCAATACCGAAGTGGATAAAGGAGTCCATGGTCCTGGCCTCCTTGGCGCGGATGTAAGACTCCAGATCAAAACCCTTGACCTCGCCGGCGATCCTGCAAGCGAAATTCGATGCATCAAACCGAGTGATCAGGTCGATGCCGGACTTGCCCGCCAGAACGCTGCCCCAGGCTTCTGACACGGTGTTTCCAACAGGACTGACACACCCCAAACCGGTGACTACAACGCGACGACGGGACATGGACTCTGTTCCAGGTAATCATTGATCAACTGCGCAGCAACCCCAATGGCGCGCAGACTCGAAACATGGATCACTGGCCGTGCAATGCGGCCCCGGCTCACTCAGGCCTTCTGGTGCGAATTGGCGTAGTCGATCGCGTTTTGCACCGTCGTGATCTTCTCCGCGTCTTCGTCCGGAATCTCGATTCCGAATTCATCTTCCAGGGCCATCACCAATTCAACGGTGTCCAGGGAGTCTGCGCCGAGATCGGCCACGAAGGCCTTGGCATTGGTGACCTGCGACTCTTCGACTCCGAGTTGCTCTGCAATGATTTTTTTGACACGCGCTTCAATATCGCTCATGGGGTCCCTCAAAGGGTTGTGGAAGAATTCATGATTTTAGCCGCCCCGGGAGGCAACTCCGAATGTAGTCCTGCAACTGCAAAAGCCACAGGTCCGACACGGTGCCGCTACATGTACATGCCGCCATTGACATGCAGTTCCTGACCCGTCACATAGGCCGCCTGGGGGGACGCCAGGAACGCCACGGCATAGGCAATCTCGGCCGGCCGGCCCAGCCGACCCGCTGGAATCTGGCTGAGCAGTGCCTTCTGCTGATCTACCGGCAGCGAGGCTGTCATGTCTGTATCGATAAAGCCCGGCGCGACACAATTCACGGTGATATTGCGCGACGCGAGCTCTCGTGCCAGGGCACGCGTCATGCCCGCCACCCCGGCCTTGGCGGCCGCATAGTTGGCCTGGCCCGGGTTGCCTGACGCGCCCACCACCGAGGTGATATTGATGATGCGCCCATACCGTTGCTTCATCATGGTGCGCATGACCGCGCGACTCATGCGAAAGACAGCTTTCAGGTTGGTGTCAAGGACGGCATCCCAATCGTCGTCCTTCAAACGCATGGCGAGCATGTCGCGCGTGATGCCGGCATTGTTGACCAGCACGTGCAGGCCACCGCCACGCTGGACGATCTGTTCCACCAGGGCATCCGAGGCCGCAGCATTGGTCACATCGAGGACGGCGCCCGAACAGCCAGGATAGGCCGTCAGGGCTTCGCTGATGCCCGCTGCACCGACCTGCGAAGTGGCCGTTCCCGTCACCGCATATCCAAGGCCGGCCAGTTCGAGCGCAATCGCCCGACCAATGCCGCGCGAAGCGCCGGTGACCAGTGCCACTTGCTGTTTGGAAGGGGTCTCACTCATATCTCACAGCCTCGCAGTACGGCTGCAACACCATCGCAGCTCGCGGGATCGAACACGGCCATGCCGGTCATCGATGCGTCGATGCGCGTCACCATGCCGGTCAATACCTTACCGGGGCCACACTCGACAACCTGGTGCAGTCCTCGTGCCTGGAGGGCCCGGATGCATTCGACCCAGCGAACCGCACCAAAGGCCTGGCGGTACAGCGCATCGCGAATCCGCTGCACATCGACCTCGACGGCTACATCCACATTGTTGATGAGGGGAATGGATGGCGGCCGCAAGTCCACCGACAGCAAGGCGTCGCGCAGCTTCTCGGCAGCAGGGCGCATCAGGCTCGAATGGAAGGGCGCAGACACCGGCAGCGACAACGCACGCCGCGCACCATGGGCCTTGAGAAGCTCGCAGGCGCGTTCCACGGCCGCCTTGCTGCCAGCAATCACGGTTTGGGCAGGCTCATTGAAATTGGCCGCCTGTACCAGTTCGTGGCTTCCTGCGCCAAAGCCGCGGGTGACTTCGTCGCACAGGGCCGCAACCTTCTGGGCATCCAGGCCCAGCACCGCGGCCATGGCGCCAGTGCCGACCGGCACGGCTTCCTGCATGGCCCGCGCACGGAGGCGTACCAAGGGCGCGGCCTGCGCCAATGTGAGCGACCCTGCAGCCACCAGGGCTGCATATTCCCCCAGCGAATGCCCGGCGACAGCCTGCGGCGCCATGCCGGCGCGCGCCATCCAGGCGCGGTAGGTGGCCACACCGGCCGCAAGCATGGCTGGCTGCGTGTTGGTGGTCAGCGCAAGCGCTTCCTTGGGACCCTGGCGGATCAATGCGCCGATGTCCTCTCCGAGGGCGTCGGAGGCCTCCTGCAGTGCAGCGGCAACCACCCGGTCGTCGCCCCAGGCATCGAGCATGCCCACCGACTGGGACCCTTGTCCTGGAAAAACAAATGCAAACGGTTTCATCGTGTTCTGGTGCTTGGCGATCGGATGGTCCAAGGTGGCGCAGGCAGCAAAGGCCCGAACACCGTCCTCAAAGATTCAGCAGTACCGCTCCCCAGGTGAAGCCGCCGCCGACACCCTCGAGCATCAGCAATTGACCCGGAACGATCTTGCCGCTACGCACACCGGCATCGAGGGCAAGCGGTATGGATGCGGCCGAGGTATTGCCATGCTGGTCGACCGTCACCATCACGTGGTCCATCGGAAGCTTCAGACGCTTGGCCGTGCTCTGCATGATCCGGATGTTGGCCTGGTGCGGAATAAGCCAGTCGAGTTCGGCCGCCTCCTTGCCAGCCTTGGCCAGTACCGCACGCGCTGACTCTTCGAGTACTCCCACGGCCAGTTTGAAAACGGCCTGACCGTCCATCTTGAGCAGCGGGTCCCCCAGGATTTGTCCGCCAGCGACACTGCCTGGCACGCAGAGAATGCCGACATGCTTGCCGTCAGCGTGCAGATCGGTGGCGAGGATACCCGGCACGTCAGAGGCTTCAAGCACGACCGCCCCCGCGCCGTCACCAAACAGGACGCAGGTGGTGCGATCGCTGAAATCCAGGATGCGCGAAAAGACTTCCGAGCCAATAACCAGCGCCCGGGTCGCACTGCCATTCTGGATCATGGCGTCGGCAATCGTCAGCGCATAAACGAAGCCGCTGCACACCGCCTGCACGTCGAACGCGGCACCGCCCGCAGCACCGAGTTTGTGCTGAAGAATGCAGGCGGTGGATGGGAACACCATGTCCGGCGTGGACGTGGCAACGATGATCAGGTCGATATCGGTCGGCAGTACTTCGGCGGCCTCCAGAGCGTGCTTCGCGGCCTCCAGGGCCAGGTCACTGCTGAACATACTCGCATCGGCGAAATGCCTGGCACGGATCCCCGTGCGCTCGACAATCCAGTCGTCACTGGTTTCGACGCCTTTGGCGGCCAATTCGAGGACCAGATCAGCGTTGCTCAGGCGCCGCGGCGGCAGATAGCTGCCGGTGCCGGTGATTCTGGAATAGCGTCTCATGCGTTTTCCTGGGTGGGCGAAGTTGCCAGAACCGCCGATGCGCCGGCCGCCAGCAGCGGCCTTGCGTGGGCAATACGGGTCTGCACCCGGTCCAGCAGTTGGTTGCGGGCGGCATCATACGCGCGCGCCATTGCATATTCGAAGGCCAGGGAATCGGCCGACCCATGGCTCTTGAAGACAAGTCCGCGCAAGCCCAGCAGTGCGGCGCCGTTGTAGCGCCGGTGGTCCACGCGGCGCTTGAAAGACGCGATCACCGGGTAGGCGACCAAGGCTGCCATGCGGGTCCAAAGCGACCGCGAAAACTCCGCCCTCAGAAAGTCACCAATCATCGTGGCTACGCCTTCGGTGGCCTTCAGCGCCACGTTGCCAACGAATCCGTCGCACACCACGATGTCGACTGTTCCCTTGAAGATATCGTTGCCCTCGACATTGCCATGGAAGCACAAGTCGCCTGCCGCATCGGCGGCACGCAACAATTCACCAGCCTTCTTGATGGTGTCGTTGCCCTTGATGACTTCCTCGCCGATATTGAGCAGCCCGACGGTCGGGTCGCTGGTGTCACGCAGGGCCGAAACCAGCGCTGAACCCATGAACGCAAACTGCAGCAGGTGCTCGGCGGTGCAGTCGACATTGGCACCCAGATCCAGCACGGTCGTGGCGCCGCCCTTGGCATTGGGCAACTGGGTGGCAATCGCAGGCCGGTCAATCCCATCGATAGTCTTCAGGAGGTAGCGGGAAATCGCCATGAGCGCGCCGGTATTGCCCGCCGACACTGCCGCCTGGGCTGCACCGTCCTTGACCTGCTGCACTGCGACGCGGATGGATGAGTCCTTTTTCTTGCGCAGTGCGATCTCGACCGAATCGTCCATCCCAACCACTTCGCTGGCCGGCACCACCGTAATGCGGGGGTGCGAGACGGTGCCGATCTTGTCGGGCATCCCGACCAGAATCAACCGCGCTTCCGGGTGGTGCTGCAAGAAACTGTGGCAGGCTGGCAGGGTGACAGACACCCCATGGTCTCCGCCCATGCAATCGACGGCAATGGTGGTCATCGGAGATCAGCGACCGGGCAGAAACACGTTGTCGGCCTGCGACCCATCAATACAAAAGCCCGACGCTACCATTTCGATAGCGCCGGGCTCATGCTCATGCTGGAAAGTCAGACTTCGGTCTTGGTCTTGAGGACCTTGCGCCCCCGGTAGAAGCCGGTCGGGCTGATGTGGTGACGCAGGTGGGTCTCGCCGGTGGTGGGTTCCACGGCTATGCCGGGCACCACCAAGGCGTTATGCGAACGGTGCATTCCACGCTTGGAAGGGGACTTCTTGTTTTGTTGGACGGCCATGATCCGCTCCTTGAGGCTTTGGCGTGGCAGGAACCACCACGACGGGTTGAGGGGCACGCAGACAGTCTGCTCTCTGCGAAGCCGGCAAGTATAACCCAACTAACCCGTTCCTCCGCCTTTGGGAGCCTTCAGGCCGGCCAGCGCGGCAAACGGGTTTGGGCGTACGGTCGGCTCTTCGAACCCGGGATCGGCTGCCGACATCGGCGCCGCGTCCGGGCAAACCTCGTGGCGGGGAATGTAGGGCAGTTCGAGCAACAGTTCGTCCTGAATCAGCTCGTGCAGGCTGAAATCGGGCTCGAGGGCCAGGATGTCTTCCTCGCAGATCTCGTCCTGAGCAGTCGCGGTGGCCTCGTCGGCAACGAACCGGAACCAGCGGTCCACGTGCACGGGAACCTGTATCGGAGCCAGGCAACGCTGGCAGGTCTGGGTGACCTCGGCGTCAGCCAACAACCGTAGCCAGTACTGCGACTGTCCCGTCTGATCCACGCGGACTTCACCTTGGGCAGACCAATGGACCAGCCCATGGGCCACCCCGGCCGCACTGACTTCCAGTACGCGTGCAAATCGCTCCAGCGGCTCGGCACCCTGCAAACGGCTGTTCGCCTGGGCGAAAGCCCTCACATCAAGCCGGTGCGCGGCGATCTGTTTTGTCATGGCGCGAGTGTAAGAGAATCACTCCCATGCCGAGCCCCCTGCCCCGCACAGTCATTCTCGGGTCTACCTCCCCCTACCGCCGGGAGTTGCTGGCGCGGCTGCGGATTGACTTCGATGTGGTCGCACCCCAGGTCGACGAAACACCGCGGGACGGCGAAGCACCGCGCGACCTTGCCTGTCGGCTGGCACTGGAGAAGGCGGCGGCAGTGGCACGATTGCACCCGCACGCGGTGGTGATCGGCTCGGACCAGGTGGCAGACCACGCGGGCACGCCGCTGGGCAAGCCGATGACACATGCAGCCGCCGTGGCGCAACTGCGCCGCATGAGGGGGCAGGATGTCGTATTCCAGACCGCGGTTGCGGTCGTGTGCGTTGACAGCCGCTTTTCCCGCCTGGAACTTGCGCAGGTGCAGGTGCGGTTTCGCACTCTCAGCGAGCGCGACATCGAGTCCTATCTTCAGGCCGAGAAGCCCTACGACTGTGCTGGCAGCGCCAAGAGCGAGGGCTTGGGGATCGCCCTGCTGGACGCCATCGTGAGTGACGACCCCACCGCGCTGATCGGGTTGCCGCTGATCCGCACCAGCCGGTTGCTCCGGGAAGCCGGCATCGCGCTGTGGTGACCGACCGCTCCGCGACCGGGCTGCAGCCCGGGTCCACCGGCCGGCTGCTCCTGATCCCGGCCCCACTGGACTTTGGTTGCCGGGAACAGCCACCGCTGCAGGACCAGATGCCGCAGGCGACGCTGCAGGCCGCATCGCGCATCGGGCACTGGATTTGCGAAAACGCAAAGTCTCTGCGGGCCTACCTGGCGCGTGTCAATGCGGTGTGCCCCCTGAGCACCCCGGTGCAGGTGCTGCAAATCACCGAATTGCCGCGGCAAGTGCACAAGAAAGGCGACCACCAGACAAGATTCGATGCCTCCCCCTTGCTGGCGGCCGCCCTTGACGGGCACGACATGGCGCTGGTGAGCGAAGCCGGCATGCCGGCGATTGCCGATCCGGGCGCATCGGTCGTGCGGGCGGCACACACCCTGGGGCTGGAAGTGCTTGCGCTGGTCGGGCCAGTATCGCTGATGCTTGCGCTGGCTTCCAGCGGCCTCAATGGCCAGAGCTTCGCATTCGTCGGCTACCTGCCCTCGGATCCTACCGGGCGGGCGCAGCGCCTGCGCGAACTCGAATCATGGGCTCGCAAGAGCGGCCAGACCCAACTGTTCATCGAGACACCGTATCGCAACGCTGCGATGGTGCAGACATTGCTGGGCACCTTGTCTCCAGGGACTCGGCTGTCGGTGAGCAGCGGCCTGACGACGCCGCAATCCCGCACTGCCAGCGCGACGATCGCCCACTGGCGTGCGCAGCGCCTGCAGGGCCCCGACAACGAGACCCCTGCCGTGTTCGGCATCGGCCCCTGAGGCCGCGAGCACCTCTCAGCGGATCACCGAAGACGCCCGCAATGCCTTCACCGCACCGTCACCGATGGAGGCACCGAATCGCTTGACCAGGCGCTCGGCCACGTTCTCACGCCGCGTATAGTCGACGATGTCCTCGGCCTTGACAATTTCGCGCGCCACGTAATCCAAGTTGCCCAGCTGGTCGGCCAGCCCGAGTTCGATCGCCTGCTGACCGGTCCAGAACAGGCCGCTGAAGGTGTCTGCATCTTCCTTCAGGCGCTTGCCGCGGCCGAGCTTGACGGCGTCGATGAACTGCTTGTGGATCTGGTCCAGCATGGCCTGGGTGAATGCACGCTGGCGTTCGGACTGCGGGCTGAACGGGTCCAGGAAACCCTTGTTGACTCCCGCCGTCATGAGGCGCCGCTCCACGCCGAGCTTGTCCATCAACCCCGTGAATCCAAAGCCGTCCATCAGGACGCCAATGCTGCCGACGACGCTCGCCTTGTCGACAAAGATCCGGTCAGCGGAAACGGCGATGTAGTAGGCCGCCGAGGCACACGTCTCCTCGACCACTGCATACACCGGCTTCTTGTAGCGGGCCTTGAGACGGCGCAGTTCGTCGTTGATGATGCCGGCCTGCACCGGGCTGCCGCCCGGCGAATTGATGCGCAGCACCACCGCCATGGCGCCCTCGTCCTCGAAAGCCGCCCGCACGGCCGTCAGCACCACTTCGGCGCTCGATTCTCCGCCCGAAGAAATCTCGCCGGTGATCTCGACCAGGGCTGTGTGCGGCTTGGAAACATCCGACGACGGCCCGCCCCGGTGCAATGCGAACCAGGCCACCCCGACAAAAAACACCAGCCATGCGAGGCGCACGAACGTACGCCAGCGCCTTGCGGTGCGCTGCTCCTCCAGCGCGGCGAATGCCAGCTTCTCGAGTGCGGCCCGCTCCCAGCCAGGCGGCTCGGTGGCGCGTGCAGCGGGCGGTGTCGGAAATGCCGTCGCCGGTTCAGGGGGGGAAGGATCAATCATGTCAGAACTCGAGTGGTTGCAGGTTGTGGGCAGTATGCCAGTGGACGACGCCGTCGCGCTCCTCCAGGGCAATCTTCACCAGCCCCCCGCGACACGGGCCGCCACTGCAGCGGCCCGTGTCTGGCCGGTAGATGGCGCCGTGGGTGGCGCAGATCAGCCAGTGGCCGGTGGAGTCGAAGAACCGGTCGGACTGGTAGTCCATCTCCATCGGCACATGGGTACACCGGTTCAGGTAGGCATGCACTTGCCCGTTGTAACGCACCGCAAATGCGCGGCTGTTCTGGCCCTGGTAGAGCACATCAAAGCCGACCGCGGGACCACTGTCACGCAGTTCCTGCGAACCACACAAGGCAATGGGCAGGGTCATGGTTGCATTCAGGCGTTGTCGCGCAGCCAGGCCTGGAGTTCGGTCACCGAATGCGCGATGAAACGCGGGCCGAAAGCATCGAATGCGTCTGGCGCATGGGCGCCATAGCTGACACCCACACTGGCGCAGCCGGCATTGACAGCCATCTGGAGGTCGTGGGTCGTATCGCCGATCATGAGCACGCGCGCACCGTCGACGCCAAACTCGGCCATCAGTTCCTGCAACATGCGCGGATGGGGTTTGCCGGCGGTTTCGTCGGCTGTGCGGGAGGCATCGAACAACCCCTTCAGTTCAACCGCATCCAGACAGGTGTCCAACCCCCTGCGGCTCTTGCCGGTGGCCACGGCCAGCCAGTGCTGCCGCTCCTTGAGCTCCGCGAGCATGGGCAGGACACCCGTGAACAGGCTGATCGCATCCTGCTGGGTACTGTAGTGGAAGCGGTAGCGGGAGCCCAACTCCGGGTACTTCTCTGGAGGCACGTCTGGCGCCGCATGAGCCAACGCCTGGGTCAGCCCAAGACCGATCACATGGGAGGCAGCGGCGTCGGTCGGCACCGTGCCCCCCACATCGCGTACGGCCGCCTGGATGCACCGGGTGATGATGGCAGTCGAGTCGAACAAGGTGCCATCCCAGTCGAATGCGATCAGATCGTAGGCGCGCCGCCGGTCACGACGAGAGGAGACCGGCGCGCGATCAGGTCGAAGCGGGATGGACATGGTCTAGAAATTGCCTCAATTCAGCTGGCAGTTCGGCGGCCAACTGGATCCGCTCGCCGCTGTGGGGGTGATTGAACTGTAACCGCCATGCCTGCAGGAACATCCGGCGCAGAGGCACCGGGTTGCCGGCGCGCTGCAGTGCCTTGTTGTATTCGAAGTTGCCATACTTCTCATCACCCGCAATGGGTAAGCCTTCCGCCGCCAGGTGGACCCGGATCTGGTGTGTGCGACCCGTGCGGATCGTCACTTCGAGCAAACTGAACCCCGCGGCCTGATGCATTACCTTGACCAATGTCAAGGACGGCATGGCGTCTGGGTGATCCTTGGCAACCACCTGCACCCGGCGCTCCCCATCCGACAGCAAGTACTTGCGTAACGGCTTGTCCAGCACCTTCAGGCGCACCGGCCATGTGCCCACCACCAACGCCAGGTAGGTTTTGCCGGTTTCCCGTTCGCGGAACTGGTCCTGCAGATGCGTCAAGGCACTTCGCTTTTTGGCAATCAGCAAGATGCCACTGGTTTCGCGGTCCAGCCGGTGCACCAGTTCCAGAAAACGGGCCTGCGGACGGGCCATGCGCAACTGCTCGATCACGCCGAAGCTCACGCCCGACCCCCCATGCACCGCTAGGCCGGCTGGCTTGTCGACCGCCAGCAGCCAGTCATCTTCAAATAGAACCGGGAATTCGCGCGCCGGCGCATGCGGGCCGTTGACAGCCTGTGCCATGGCATCGGCTTTTGCCTGTGCCCTCGGGGACGTGCGCACCGGTGGCAGGCGCACCAGATCTCCGGCGTCGACGCGGCGATCGGCGCTGGCACGGCCTTTGTTGACCCGCACCTCGCCGCTGCGAATGATGCGGTAGACATGCGTCTTGGGCACGCCCTTGAGCTGGCGCATCAGAAAATTGTCCAGCCGGCGCCCCGCATCTTCGTCGTCCACCCGAAGCGTTTTAGGCTGGGGCGCGTTATCCGGCGGATTGGCCCCTATAATGATTTTCACTAGAGACTTGTTGCAAGTGGTTGATTTGTCTGGATTTTAGTCCACACCCCACAAGCATCGTCGCTGGCAGGTCGATGCCTCCGGTAAGCCAGACTGCAAACTGCAAACCCACTGTTTGCGGTGGCAGACAAGGTGAACGGGTACGCCGACGATTCGAACCATTGATATGGAATACCAAGCCTGCCAGTCACCCACTCGCAGGCGGATTTGAGCGACATGTTTGTGTTGACCGGCCTCCTCCTGAACCAGCTTCCGCGCCTTTTCGCATGGTTGTCTGGCATGGTTGTGCCGGCAGCGCCCTTACGACGGGCCTTTATCGCACCCGTACGAACCGCGCAGGCACAACCTCATCCCCTCGCCCCCATCCACGCGCCACCGCCGCGGCTCATTGTGTGAGCCACCGGCGACCGGCAATTCCCATCGATTCGAAGCGTCCGTCCAGGCATCGTTTGCTCGTCATGAGCATGTAAATAGGTCGAAAGACCTGGGGACCAACCGCTGCGGCCCTTGCGCTGTGCTGCTGGCCCCGCCGATGAAAAGGAACGCTACCCATGAAACGGATGCTGATCAATGCCACGCAGGCCGAAGAACGCCGCCTGGCCATTGTCGACGGGCAAAAACTGCTCGACTACGAAATCGAGATCGAAGGGCGCGAGCAGCGCAAGGGCAATATCTACAAGGCGGTCGTGACCCGCGTCGAGCCCTCGCTCGAAGCCTGTTTCGTCGACTATGGCGAAGACCGCCATGGCTTTCTGCCGTTCAAGGAGATCTCGCGCAGCTACTTCCAGCCCGGTGTGCAGGCCAACCAGGCCCGTATCCAGGACGCAATCCGCGAAGGCCAGGAACTGCTGGTCCAGGTTGAAAAGGAAGAACGTGGCAACAAGGGTGCCGCCCTGACCACCTTCGTATCGCTGGCTGGCCGCTACGTCGTGCTGATGCCGAACAACCCGCGCGGTGGTGGCGTGTCGCGCCGTATCGAGGGCGATGATCGGGCCGAGCTCAAGGAAGCGCTCGACCAGCTCGAATACCCCAACGGCATGAGCATCATCGCGCGCACCGCCGGTATCGGCCGCTCGGCGCCCGAGTTGCAGTGGGATCTGAACTACCTGCTCAAGCTCTGGAATGCCATCGACGGCGCCTCCAAGGGCAAGGGCGCCTTCCTGATCTACCAGGAATCCTCGCTGGTGATCCGCGCGATCCGCGACTACTTCAACCATGACATCGGCGACATCTTGATCGACACCGACGACGTGTACGACCAGGCGCAGCAGTTCATGGCGCACGTGATGCCCGAGCATGCGGCCCGCGTCAAGCGCTACCGCGATGACGCACCGCTGTTTTCGCGTTTCCAGATCGAACACCAGATCGAATCCGCCTATGCCCGCACGGTGCAGTTGCCCAGCGGCGGCGCTATCGTGATCGACCATACCGAGGCGCTGGTCTCGGTCGACGTCAACTCAGCGCGCGCCATCCGCGGCGGCGACATCGAGGAAACCGCCACCCGCACCAACCTGGAAGCCGCCGACGAAGTGGCGCGCCAGATGCGGCTGCGCGATCTTGGCGGGCTGATCGTGATCGACTTCATCGACATGGAAGAAAGCCGCAACCGGCGCGACGTCGAGAACCGCCTGCGCGACGCACTGCGCCAGGACCGCGCCCGCGTGCAGTTCGGCTCGATCAGCAAGTTCGGCCTGATGGAGATGAGCCGCCAGCGCCTGCGCCCGGCGCTCAGTGAAGGCGCCTCGATCCCCTGCCCCCGCTGCGGCGGATCGGGCCACATCCGCGATACGGAGAGCTCGGCGCTGCAGATCCTGCGCATCATCCAGGAAGAGTCCCTCAAGGACAACACCGCCTCAGTGTTGTGCCAGGTGCCAGTCGACGTCGCGTCGTTCCTGCTCAACGAGAAGCGGACCGAGATCGCCAAGATCGAACTCAAGCAGCGCATTAACGTGCTGATGGTGCCCAACAAGACGCTCGAAACCCCCAACTACAAGCTCGAGCGCCTCAAGCACGACGATCCGCGGCTGGACAACATCGAGGCCAGCTACAAGATGGCCGACGAGATGGAAGACGCCACCTCGGTCACCCGCCGCTCACAGGAGCCGACCAACCGCCAGACGCCGCTGATCAAGGGCGTGCTGCCCGATGCGCCCGCGCCCGTTGCGGCACCGCGTCCCGCCGCCGTGACACCCCCACCCGAGCCGGTCGAGGCTGCACCGGTTGCAGTTGCGCCGCCTCCCCTGCCGGTAGCACCGGCTGCGCCCGCCGAAAAGGGATTTTTTGGCTGGGTCAAGAACTTGTTCGGCGCGCCGCCACCGGCACCTGCTCCGCTAGTAGCGCCCGCGACGGCCAGGCCGGCAGAAGGCCCTCGCAAGGAGGATGCGCGTCCACCCCGTGAAGGTCGCCGGCCCGACGCGCGCCCGGACGGCGCACGCGCCGACGGTCGCCCGGAAGGCCGCGGCGATGGCCGCAGCCGCGGCGGTCGTGGCGGTCGTGGCGGTCGCGGTGAGCGCGGCGCCCAGGGGCCGCGTGAACGCACCGATGCCGCAGCCATGCCGATCCAGGGCGAAGATGTCGGCCTGTCCACCCTGCCGGCAGGCGACGCCGCACCCCGTACCGAGCGCCCACCGCGCAATGGTGAACGTGGCGAACGCGGCGGACGTGGCCGCGGTGGTGCCGATCGGGTCGAGAACGGCGAACGTGCACCACGCCCGGAGCGCAGCCCGGAACGGGCAGAGGCCCCATTGGAATCCCGCAGCGAACGCAACAACGAGGTCCGCGAACCGCGGGAGCCCCGTGAACCGCGCGAGGGCCGCGAGCCCCGTGAGAGCCGAGACATCCGTGAGCCTCGTGAACCGCGCGAGGGCCGCAGCGAGCGCCGGCCCGACCGTCGCCCGCGCCAGGATGGGGCGGAGCCCTCCAACGGCTTGGCCCCGGAGGGCGTGCCGGCAGACGCTGGCACTGCGGAAGCAGCCGGCGCCGATGTGCAGGCTGCTCAGCCGGCCGAGGGCGGCGAAAGCCGCGAGAGCCGGCCGCGTGAGCGCCAGAGTCGTGAACGCCGTCCGCGGGGTGAGCGCGCCCCGCGCCAGCCCGATACAGACGAGGCCCGCAGCAGCGACAGTGGCCCCCAGCAAGCGCTGGAAGGCTTTGCCCCACCGGCACCCGAGCAGCAGGTAGCGACCGCGGAACTGGCCGCAGTCAGCCCGGCAGTGGCAGTTGCAGTTGCAGTTGCAACGGTCGCTGGACCGGCTCCCACCGGCTTGCCGAAAGTGCAGGCCTATGCACTGCCTCTGCACGACCTGGCACAGATGGCACAGGGCTGCGGTCTGGAGTGGATCAACTCCGACGCCGAGAAAATCCGCATCGCCCAGGAAGCCATTGCAGCCCAGCCCAGTATGAGCCATGTGCCGCGCGAGCGTCCGGCTGCGGTATTGGTCGATGAAGGTCCGCTGGTGCTCGTGGAGACCCGGCGCGACCTGCGTGCCATGACCCTGCCTTTCGAGCAGCCGACCCGCTAGGCGGCGGCGCCCACAGCAGCCGGCACCGCCGGTGGCTGTGGGTCAGCCCTGTGCCGCGTTGCGCCAGGCCTGCAGGGCCGCCGAAGCGTCACCATTGCGGTCAGCCAGATCGGCGAGCAGGCGCCAGGCATGGCGGCGCAACGCGTCGTCTTGCAGGCGAGTCAGGGCCTGGGTCAGCAACTGGCTGGCCTTGCCCCACAACTGCAGGCGCATGCAGGTCACACCGGCCAGGTACTGCAGGACGGGATCTCCCGGGTTGTGCATCTGTACCGACTCGATGCGCGCCAGCCAGGCGCTGTCGGGTGCACCGGTGGCGCTGGAGAAGCCGCGTTCCAGCACCCGCACCAGCTCGACGCGCTGTTGCGGCCCGAGGGCACCGGGCGGCCCTGCCATACGCTCCCATACCGGCAGCAGCCACTGCCGCCCCAGCACAGGGTCACCCCCCAGGGCATGCAAACGCCCGGCGGCTTGAATGGCCACATCTGCCATGGCCCGTTCGGCCATATCCAGCTCGGCCCAGGCCACTTGCAGCTGCGACGGGTCATGGGCGCTGGCAATGAGTTCGATCGCCAGCCCGCGCAAGACACCTTCGGCCGCCACGGCAGACAGCACACGGTGCTTGGCCAGCAGGCGCGCGGTCTCCAGTGCGGCCGTCGTGCGTTGCGCCATGCGGGCTGCCTTCAGGCGCATGCGCAGCGCCAGGGTTCGCCGGCCTGCGCCGTGGCCTAGTTCGTCAAGCGCTTGCAGCGCGCCGTTGGCGTCGCGGTCGTCCAGGGCCCAGCGAGCCGCGCGCAATTGCACTCCTTCGCGCGTCTCAGGTGCCAAGCCCTCGCTGGCACGGCCCAAGGCCGCCTGCCGGTGGTGCTCACGCGCCTCGCGGTCCTGCAGCGCATGGGCAGCCTCAGCTGCCAGCAGGTGCGAAACCGCCTGCAGCCGCGCGGTGTACCCCAGCGGGTCGCCATCCGCCTCGATCGACCGCACCTGCACCAGCACCGACTCGGCCGCCTTCCTGGCCCGCACAAAGCGACCAGCCACCAGATTGGACAACGCGTCGAGCAGCGCCTGCTGCATGCTGCGTTCACGCTGGCGCAGGCGCCAGCGGCGGGCTTCGCGCGGAATGGCGAACAGAGCAGACAGTGCGCGCCATGCCAGGTGCAGCGTCAAAAACCCGAAGAGCAGCAGCACCAGCACCAGGTTCAGCGACAAATCGACCCGGTAGGGCGGCCAAAACACGGTGATGGATCCGGGGTTGTTGCCCGCGAAGAGCGCAGCAGCAACCGCAACGGCAAACAGGCCCAGCAGCCAGAGGGCAACACGCATCTCAGCGCCCGGCCGCCGCCGTGGTCAGGGCGGCCAGGGTCTCGTCTATCCGGGGCAGCTCCATGGTGCGCAACTGGCCCTGCACCTGTTGCAGCAGGTTGGCCGCCGACTGGGTCTTGCGCGAGGACGGATCGAAATACTTGTTGAGCGAGGCCGCAGAGGCGGCAATATCGGCCCGTGTGGATTCGAGCTGCCGGGCCAGCAATCCAAGGCGCGCATTGAGCAACTTGAGCTTGAAATTCTCGCGCACGAAAAACGATTGCTCCGGTGACAACAGCGCCGCCTCGGGTTGCTCGATGCGGCTCACGCGCAGCAAGTTGCGGGCCTCGTCTCCCACCAGGCGCAGCCCGCGCTCCCACCAGCTCGGCAAGGACTCGGTATCGGCCCGCCTGAGTGACCCGCCCGCGCTCACGGCCGCAACCGCATTGACCAGCGGCAGTTCGTCGGCCAGGCGCAGCAACTCGTCGATGCGGGCCAGCAGGGCCGGCGTGTCGGAAACAGTCGCTTTGCCAATGCGGGTGATGTCGCGCGCAATAGCCCGCTGCACCTGGGCCAGCCGCGGCTGGGCGGCGCGGGTGACCCGTTGCTCGGCACTCTTGAGTGCGGCTACAAGCGGCTCGACGCTGCCCGTCAGCTGCGCCTGTTGCTGCGCCAGGCGCAGTGCTGATTCGATATCGACCACCAGATTCTCATCCCGCGACCGCGACAGGCTCTGGATCAGGTCCTCGACCTGGTTGCGCTGCAAGGCCACTTCTCCGAGTTTGACCTCCGACACTGCCAGCCGGGCTGCAAGATCGCGGGACAGTTCCTGTGCCTGGCGTGCGGCGCTTCGGGCCTCCGTGGCCTGCAAGGCCGACTCGGCCATCTGGCGCGCGACCTGCTCGCGGGTTGCCGCCAGGCGCTGCCAGACCAGAACCGCCACCAGAAGCGCCAAAAGTGCCAGTACGAGGCCGACCCAGGACACGACCGATGGCCGCTGTACGCCGGTTGGCGCGATGGCGCCGACACCCGTGCCGGCAGGGGGCACGCTGGGTTCGGACGCCGGGGGATTCATGCCCTGGATTCTATCGACGCGACCACCTCTTCCAGGCGTGGGCGTGACTCCCACACAACACCAAAACCGGCATCCCGCGCCGCCTGCGCGATCCTTGGATGGGTTGCCAGCGCATGGGCCTGTTGCCAGCGCTGGCCCGGCAACTGCACGCGTAGATGGTTGATCGCCTGGGAACTGGTGAACAGCCACACCGACCCGTCAGCGGCGGCAGCACGCGCATGCGCCTCGTCGGCCGCGCTCCAGCGCGGCCCGCTGCGCTCGTAGACCATCAGCATGTCCACCCTGGCACCGACGCTGTCGAGCGCCTGAGCCAGCCAGTCCCGGCCCTGCCCCCGGCGGGACGCGTCATCGGCCGGCGGCTCGGCAGCGGCATCATCGCCGCCTCGAATGATCAATACCTGCCAGCCGGCCCGCACACCGGGCTGCACCACTTGCCACAGGGCTTCAGAGTCGAATTGGCCGCTGGTGGCATCCGGCGCATCGATCTGCCCACGTGCAACACCCTGGCGCACCAGTGCGGCCACGGTCCCGGGACCGGGTGCCCACAGCTGCGTGCCGGCCGGCACCTGCGCATCTGATGGCCGCAACGCAAAGAAATGCTCGGCTGCAGCGCCACTGACGAACATGATGGCGTTGAACCGATCCAGCTGCTGCCAGCAACGATGCACCGCCGTGGTATCGGCCACCGGGCCGATCCGGATCAGGGGCAATGCCAGGGCCTGCAGCCCATGCGCTGCGAGCCCTTGCACCCATTGGGAGCATTCGGGTTCGGGACGGGTGACGAGCACGCGCATGGGTGCGCACCGCAGCGCGTGGCGCGACTACGCCTGTGTGCGTACCGCGCCGGCAGCACACAGCCGCAACGCCACGCCACGCCCCAGAGCGCTGGCCTGGGCCAGATTGTGCGCCGCACCCGCGCCGGACACACGCACCAGCGGCGTCGAAGGGATGCCAACAGGGGCATCATCCACCACGCCCCAGGCGGCCTCGAGCTGCAATTCGTCAGCCCGCCATACCGCGTGGGCTGCCAGGGGCATCGAGCAGCTGCCCCCCATTTCCAGGCTGACCGCCCGCTCCGCAGCAACCGCCAGCCACGTAGGCATGTGCACCAACGGCTCCAGGGCCTGCCGGACATCGGGCCGATCGATGCGGATCTCGATGCCCAGCGCGCCCTGTCCTGCAGCGGGCAGCATCCCGGCCGGGTCGAATGCGACGCGGATTCGATTCTCGAAACCAAGCCGCTTGAGGCCCGCCGCGGCGAGCACGATCGCATGGTAGGCGCCCTCGTCGAGTTTGCGCAAACGGGTATTGACGTTGCCACGTAGTGGTTCGATGCGGATGTCAGTACGCCCCAGGCGCGCAAAAGCATCCTGCAGCAGCACCATGCGGCGCAGGCTGGAGGTGCCCACCACGGCAGCCGGCGGCAATTCGGCCAGGCTGCCGTAGTGGTTGGATACCAGCGCATCGCGCGGGTCCTCCCGCTCCATGACGCAGGCCAGCGCAAACCCCTCGGGTAACTCCATCGGCACATCCTTGAGCGAATGCACTGCCAGGTCGGCCCGGCCGTCTTCGAGCGCAAGCTCGAGTTCCTTGACAAACAGGCCCTTGCCGCCGACCTTGCTCAACGAACGGTCGAGAATCTGGTCACCCTGGGTGGTCATGCCCAGCAGTTGCACCGTGCGGCCGCGCTGCTCCAGCAAGGCCTTGACATGTTCTGCCTGCCATAGGGCCAGCGGGCTTTCACGCGTTGCAATCACAAGGGGCACATTGGCTGGCAGGGGCACGGCGGTAACCTGTTGGTAATCGGTCTGGGGAGATCTGATGCTAGCATGGGCTACATCCCCAGAAGGGCTCCCCCAGTGAGCCAAAACCATGACCAGCAGTGCCAGCCATGAGCCCGCGCAGCGTGCACGCGACAACGAACGTCCCCTGGTCGAGGACATCCGGCTGCTCGGCCGGCTTCTCGGCGATGTGATCCGCGACCAGGACGGCCCTGCCGCCTTCGACCTGATCGAACTTATCCGCAAGTTGTCGGTGGCCTTCCGGCGCCACGCCGACCAGGGCGCCGACCACGCGCTCAAGAAGCTGCTCAGCGGCCTGAGCGGCGACCAGACGGTCAGCGTGATCCGCGCCTTCACCTACTTCAGCCACCTCGCCAACCTGGCGGAAGACCGGCACCATATCCGCCGCCGCGCGATCGAGGACCGTGCCGGCGAAACCCAGGAGGGCAGTATCGAAGTCGCGCTGGCGCGCTTGCGCTGGGCCGGCATCGCGCCGCACACGGTGGTCGAGACGCTGGCCGAGAGCTTTGTATCGCCCGTCCTCACGGCGCACCCGACCGAGGTACAGCGCAAAAGCATTCTGGATGCCGAGCGCGGCATTGCGCAGTTGCTGGTAGCGCGCGACGACATTCGCATGCGCGCGCTGGCCGCCGCCACGCGCAAGGATGCCCTCACGCCACGCGAACTGGCAGCCAACGAAGCGCAGATCCGGGCCCGCGTCATGCAGTTGTGGCAGACCCGCCTGCTGCGCTTCACCAAGCTCACCGTGGCCGACGAAGTGGAAAATGCGCTCAGCTATTACGAATTCACCTTCCTGCGCGAAATACCCAAGGTGTACGCCACGCTCGAGCGCGAGCTTGACCAGGGCCACATCGCAAGCTTCCTGCGCATGGGCCAATGGATCGGCGGCGACCGCGACGGTAATCCGAATGTCAGCGCAGAGACTCTGGCCTATGCGCTCAAGCGACAGTCCGACATGGCGCTGCGGCACTACCTCACGGAAGTGCACTTACTCGGTGGCGAACTCTCAGTCTCCGCCATGCTGGTGGACTGCTCGCCCGAGATGCGCGCGCTGGCCGAGCGCTCGCCCGACACCAACGAACACCGCCAGGACGAACCCTACCGGCGCGCACTGACCGGCATCTATGCCCGGCTGGCCGCCAGCCTCAAGCTGCTGGCCGGTGGTGATGCGGTCCGCCACGCGATCGCGCCGCAGAATCCCTATCGGAGCGCCGAGGAGTTTTCAGCTGACCTGCGCACCATCGAGGCCTCGCTGCTCTCGCACCACGGCGCTGCATTGGCCGAGCAACGCCTGCATCCGCTGATCCGTGCGGTGGATGTGTTCGGCTTCCATCTGGCAACGGTCGACCTGCGCCAAAGCTCGGACAAACACGAGGAGGTGGTGGCCGAGTTGCTGGCTATCGCCCGTGTCGAGCCCGCCTACGGCAGCCTGGACGAAAAGGACCGCTGCAGCCTGCTGTTGCGCCTGCTCAACGACGCCCGACCGCTGCGGGTGCGCGACCACCGCTACTCGGCGCTTGCCCAGTCGGAAGTGGAGATCTTCGAGACCGCGCGCACCCTGATCGAGCGCTACGGCCCGCAGTCGATCCGCCACTACATCATCAGCCACACCGAGTCGGTCAGCGACCTGCTCGAGGTGCTGCTGCTGCAAAAGGAAGTCGGCCTGATGCAGGGCACCCTGGACGCTGTGGCGCAGGCGCAACTGATCGTGGTGCCGCTGTTCGAGACCATCGAGGACCTGCGCAATGCGCCGGCCATCATGCGCGAGTTCTATGCCCTGCCGGGCATCCGCCTGCTGGTGCAGCGCAGTGGCAACGAGCAGGACGTCATGCTGGGCTACTCCGACAGCAACAAGGACGGCGGTATCTTCACCAGCAACTGGGAGCTGTACCGGGCCGAGATCGCACTGGTCGCGCTGTTCGACGCGATGGCGTCCAGCGGCCCCGGAGCCACTCGGATCCGGCTGCGCATGTTTCACGGGAGAGGCGGCACCGTGGGCCGGGGTGGCGGGCCCAGCTACCAGGCCATCCTGGCGCAGCCCCCAGGCACGGTGCGCGGCCAGATTCGCCTCACTGAACAGGGCGAGGTGATCGGCTCCAAGTACGCCAACCCGGAGATCGGGCGCCGCAACCTCGAAACGCTGGTCGCGGCGACCCTGGAGGCCACCCTGCTGCAACCCACCAAAACGGCGAGCCAGGAATTCCTCGATGCAGCTGCATCACTGTCGCAGGCCAGCATGCAGGCCTACCGGGCGCTGGTCTACGAAACACCGGGGTTCACCGAATACTTCTTCGGCTCGACACCGATTCGCGAAATTGCCGAACTCAACATCGGCTCGCGGCCGGCTTCGCGCAAGTCCACACAGATGATCGAGGACCTGCGAGCCATTCCCTGGGGCTTCAGCTGGGGCCAGTGCCGTCTGACGCTGCCGGGCTGGTTCGGATTTGGTACCGCAGTACATGACTTCCTGCAGGTGCCAGACGCCAGGCTGCGCAAGCAACGCCTGGCATTGCTGCAGAAAATGCTCCGCCAATGGCCGTTCTTCGGTACGCTGCTGTCCAACATGGACATGGTGATGGCCAAAAGCGACCTTGCGCTGGGTGCCCGCTATGCGGAACTGGTCACCAACACCCGGCTGCGCAAGAAGATTCTGGCAGCCATCGAATCCGAATGGCACCGTACAGCCGACGCCCTGGCGCAGATCACGGGGCACAAGCAGCGCCTGTCCAACAACGCGGCGTTGCAGCGTTCGATCCGCCACCGACTCCCCTATATTGACCCGCTGCACCACTTGCAGGTCGAACTGATCCGGCGCTACCGCGCAGGCCACGCGGACGAGCGCATCCGCCGCGGTATCCACATCTCGATCAACGGCATCGCGGCCGGGCTGCGCAACACCGGCTGAGCCCGGGCGCCTATTCGGCCGCGCTGCGCTGCTGCTGGTCGAGCCGCTCAAGGCAATCACGGGTGTAGGCGGTGTAATCGAAATCCATACGCCGATGGCAGGCCGACACAGCGGCCCACAGCACCTCGCGCAGCAACGAGGCCTTCTGCATCGCGCGCAGGCTGCCGGCCAGCCCCGGTGGTACGCTGCCGCCAAAGTACACATCCAGCAGCTCCTGGTCAAGTGCGCGTCCAAAGCCGTTGTTGGTGGACAGGTTGGCGAGGTCGAACAGGGGTGTCCCCAGGCCGGCGTAGTCCCAGTCGATCAGCCACAACCGCGCACCGTCGTCAATGAAATTGGCCGCCAACAGGTCATTGTGGCCGAATACAACCGGCAGCGGCTCCACCGCGGCCTGCAGGACGTGCGCCAAACCAATCAACCCGGGCAGGCGGTCCTGCAGCAGATGCCCGGGCCAGCCCTGCAATTGCGCGCCATAGGCATACATGACCGTGAAGACATCGAAACTCGGTAATGCAAGGGCCAGATGGCCTGCCATCTCGCGGTGGCAGCGCCGTAGCAGTTCCACCACCTGCACCAGACGCAGGCGATCACGCAGATCGGCGGGCTCCAGTGTGCGGCCGTCAATGAAGCGGCTGACCATCACCCCGGGCTCGGAATGGACAACCTCGGGCGAGAGGCCCACCGCATGGGCGGCCCGGGCCGCCGCTAGCTCCTGGTGGCGCAGCACCCCATGCTCCGGAAGGTCCACACCCAGGCGCACGACGAAATGGCCGCTGGCATCGGACACGCGGAAATTGTGGTTGGTCATTCCGCCCGCGAGTGGCGAAACCTCTGCCAACCCGCGCCAACACGGAAGGGCACGGATACGCGCCTGTGCGTCCGTCGTCATGCCGTTGGGCTGAGCAACTCGCGCACGGCAGCCAGTTGCCGGCGAGACACCACCAGCGGCTCATCGATGCCCTGCAGCCGCACAGCCCAGCCCTCCCCTTCCTCCTCGTCGTAGTGTTTCTCCAGGGCACGTACCCGCTGGCGGGTAACCAGGGCATTGCGGTGAATGCGCAGGAACTGCCGGCCATACTTTTCTTCCAGGTCGCTCAGGGATGCAACCAGGATAAAGCTGCGCGAGGCCGTGCGCACGGTGACGTACTTCAGCTCAGCCTTGAGGTAGGCCACTTCGAGCAAGGGCACGCGCTCGGTCCGGCCGCGGTCCTGAATGGTCAGGAACTCCTGCCCCGCCTGGGCATTTGCCTCCTGTTGCTGCTGTCGCACCACACGCTCCACCTTTTGCAATGCCAGTGCCAGACGGGCCAGGCGCACGGGCTTGGTCAAATAGTCGAGCGCCTCAATGTCGAAGGCCTGCACGGCATGCTCGGCATGGGCGGTCACGAACACGATGGCCGGCGGCTGCGGCATGCTGCGCAGCGTGCGGGCCAGGGCCATGCCATCCGCACCGGGCATGTGCACGTCGAGCAGGGCCACATCAAAAGCCTGGTGCCTCAGTAACGCGACCGCCTGGGCCGCGTTGGACGCTTCGCCATCGACCTGCACCTGGGGCGCCGGGCACTCGCCCAGCAAGGTGCGCAGCCGTGCGCGCGCCAGCGATTCATCGTCCACGATCAAAGCCTTCAGCACCATGGCAGCAACCTTTTCATGTCAAGCGGGCACTTCGATGCGCACTTGGTAGACCCCGTCCACCAGGCCGCTGCGGAATTGACCCTGCACATCATGCATCAGGCGCAGCCGGTCGCGTACATTGTCCAGTGCCAGGCCGTGACCCGGAACGCCGGCGCCAGCGGGCACGGTATTGGTCACCTTGATCAGCACCACCGACCCTCGCCGCTGTGTCGAGATGCGCACCGTGGCACCGGCTTCGCTGGGCTCCACGCCATGGCGTACCGCGTTTTCCACCAGCGGTTGCAGCAGCAAGGGCGGCAGCCGGGCCCCTCCAGCCACCGGATCGAGCGACCATTCGAGCTGCAGCCGCTCGCCGAAACGTACCTTTTCGATGGCCAGGTAACGCCGGGCCAACGCGATCTCGTCGTCCAGCGTGACCGATTCACCCTGGTCGATCAGCGCATGGCGGAACAGGTCGCTGAGGTCCTCCAGCAAGGTTTCGGCCTTGGCCGGTTCGGCGCGCACCAGCGCGATGGCGCTGTTGAGGGTATTGAACAGGAAATGCGGCCGGATGCGTGACTGCAGTTCGGTCAGGCGCGCGGCGGTTGCCGCTGGCGCCCGCCCCCGGGCGCGCAGCACCAGGGCCGCCACCAGAGCCGCCGCGAGGGCGGCACCGGCGCAGGCACTGGCGATCCACGGCAAGTGCTCGGTCAGCCCGCCGAGCCACAACATCCCGCAGCCCACCAGGCCGGCCAGCGCGCCCAGCGCCGCACCAGACGCATATTGCAGCGGCTCGGGCCACCGGCCGAGCCAGCGCTTGAGCGTGCAAGCCACAATCAACCAGACCAGTGTGGCGGGCAAGGTAGCCGCTGTAAGCACCGCAATGCGCAGCACCCAGTCCAACAGCGAGATGGCACCGAACATCGCCCCGATGGCACCGACGACCTCGACAAACAGAACCGCCCGCAGCACCACGCCGAGTTGGCAGGCGTCGAACACCAGCACCCTCTGCGGCACCTGCAGCCGCGCGCCGGCCTGCAGTTCGTGGAACGTCGATAAAATTTCAGTGTCTTTCATCACGGTATCGGGTTTAGCCCGATTATTGGTGATCCCCACTGCTACCTGTCCGATAACCGGGCCCAACCTGCACTTCCCGATGTCCCAGAACCAACTCGACAAGAAATCCGAAGCCTGGTCGGCGCTCTTCTCCGAACCCATGAGCGATCTCGTGAAACGCTACACCTCCAGCGTCTTTTTTGACAAGCGGCTGTGGCAACAGGACATCCGGGGTTCGCTCGCCCATGCCGAGATGCTGAGCCACCAGGGCATCATCGGCGCCGACGACCATGCCGCCATCCAGCGCGGCATGGCCACCATCACGCAAGAAATCAGCTCTGGCAGCTTTGAATGGAAGCTCGATCTGGAAGACGTGCACCTCAATATCGAGGCCCGTCTGACTCAACTGGTCGGCGACGCCGGCAAGCGCCTGCACACGGGCCGCTCGCGCAACGACCAGGTCGCCACCGACGTGCGCCTGTGGCTGCGCGACGAGATCGACCTCATCGGCGGCCTGCTCGGCGACCTGCAGAAAGCGCTGGTCGCCTTGGCCGACAAGAATGCCGAGGCGATCCTGCCCGGCTTTACCCACCTGCAGGTGGCCCAGCCGGTGAGCTTCGGCCATCACATGCTGGCCTATGTGGAGATGTTCGCGCGCGACGCCGAACGCCTGCACGACGTGCGCCGGCGGGTAAACCGCCTGCCCCTCGGCGCCGCCGCGCTGGCAGGCACCAGCTACCCGCTGGACCGCGAGCGCGTGGCCGCCACCTTGGGCATGGAAGGCGTGTGCCAGAACAGCCTCGACGCCGTGAGTGACCGCGACTTCGCCATCGAATTCGCCGCCGCTGCGAGCCTGGCCATGGTGCATATCAGCCGGCTCAGCGAGGAACTGGTGTTGTGGATGAGCCAGAGCTTCGGCTTCATCGACATCGCCGACCGTTTCTGCACCGGCAGCTCGATCATGCCGCAGAAGAAGAACCCCGACGTTCCGGAGCTGGCTCGCGGCAAGTCCGGCCGGGTCATAGGCCACCTCATGGGCCTACTGACACTGATGAAGGGCCAGCCCCTGGCCTACAACAAGGACAACCAGGAGGACAAGGAGCCACTGTTCGACACCGTCGACACCCTCAAGGACACGCTGCGCATCTTCGCCGAGATGGTAGGGGGCATCACTGTTCGGCCACAGGTGATGGAGCGCGCAGCCCTCAAAGGCTATGCCACCGCGACCGACCTCGCCGACTACCTGACCAAGAAGGGCCTGCCGTTCCGCGATGCCCACGAAACCGTGGCCCATGCGGTCAAGGCCGCCATTGGCAAGGGGGTGGATCTGTCCGAAATGCCACTGGAGGCGCTGCAGCAATTCAATCCGGCGATCGGCGCCGATGTGTTTGACGTGCTGAGCCTGCGCGGCTCGCTGAACGCACGCAACATCCTGGGTGGCACGGCGCCCGCCCAGGTACGGGCTCAGATCCAGCGCCACTTGCAAAGACTTTCCACATGAACCGCACCCGATTCCTCCTTGCCGGCCTGCTCGCGATGTGTCTGGGGCTCGCCTCCTGCTCCAAGCAGGACACCGCGCCCGGCGCCGCGCCCAAGCGCAGCGCTTCCGTCGAGATCGTGTCCTCCGAGGCCAAGGGCTTCACGGCCGGCGCCATGATGAATGCGAACGCGGTCTATGTGTTCTTCGACGCCCAGTGCCCGCACTGCGCCAGGCTGTGGGAGGCATCGGTTCCGCTGCACAAAAAGGCCAAGTTCGTCTGGATCCCCGTCGGGCTGCTGAACGCTGCCAGCTCCAGCCAGGGCGCCGCCCTGCTGTCGTCGGCTGACCCGGCCCAAAGCATGTCGGAGCACGAGAAGTCGATGCTCGCCGGCCAGGGGGGCATCTCTGCATCGTCCAGCGTCACTTCGGCCATGGAAGAAGCCCTCAAGAGCAATACCCGCCTGTTCAACAACCTGGGCATCGAGTCAGTGCCCTTCACGATTGCACGCAATGCCCGCACCGGCATGACGGTCAGCCGCGGGGGTACGATGGAGACCGCTGCTCTGGCCGATTTGATCGGCGTCGACGCACCCTGATCGCCGACCGCAAGCGCGCGCGCCTTCAGCCCGGTCTAAGCCGGCTGACCCACAATGCGGTCAAGTTTCAGGAGCCTTGCCCGTGCGTCTGCTGTTGGTTGAAGATGACACCATGATCGGCGAAGTGGTGCTCGACCTGCTGAGGTCCGAGCACTTTGCGGTCGACTGGGTGCGCGACGGAGACATGGCCGACACCGCCGTGCGCAGCCAACGGTACGACCTGGTGCTGCTCGACCTCGGGTTGCCGCGGCGCGACGGGCTCGACGTGCTGCGGGCGCTGCGGGCCTGCAAGGACTCCACGCCGGTGCTGATCGTGACGGCGCGCAACGCAGTCGCAGATCGCATCGCCGGCCTGGATGCCGGCGCCGACGACTACGTACTCAAACCCAACGACATGCATGAACTGCTGGCGCGCATCCGCGCCTTGGTACGCCGCAGCAGCGGCCGCGCCGAACCGGTACTCGAAATCCACGGTCTGCGCCTGAACCCGGTCACGCACGCAGTCACGCGCCAGACTACGGGCTCGGCAGGGCCCGAGCCGGTGGCCCTTTCGGCACGCGAATGGGCGGCGCTCGAAGTGCTGATGTCGCGCCCGGGGGTGGTGTTTTCGCGCGCACAGATCGAAGAAAAACTCTACAGCTGGAAGGACGACGTGAGCAGCAATGCCGTCGAGATGTATATCCACGGCCTACGCAAGAAGCTCGGCAACGCAGTGATCCAGACCGTGCGGGGTCGGGGCTATGTGATGCCAGGAGCCTGCGCCACCCGTGGCCACGCCCCCATCCCACTCCCGGCGCCGGCGGCTACTCGGCTCGGTGATGGCGGCCATCCTGCTGGCCGCGGTCTTCCAGGCGGTGTCGGCCTACCGGGGCGCGCTCAAGCAGGCCGACGCAATCTTCGACTACCACCTGCAGCAGATGGCGCTGGTGCTGCGCGGCGGCCCCCCACTGGCCGTGCCATTGCTGGAGGCCGATGCCCACCAGGGCCTGAACACAACGATCCAGATCTGGGGACCAGACGGCACGCGCTTGTTCCAGTCGCGACGCTTCGGCCTGCCGGCCTGCGCCGTACTGGGCTTTTCCGACCTGACACATGACGGCGTGCGCTACCGCATCTACTCGCTGCAAACTGCCGAGCAGACGATTCGAATCGCGCAGGACCTGGACGACCGCCAAGCCCCTGCCCGTGCGCTGGCGGCCCACGCGATGGTGCCGATGGCGGTGATCGCCCCGCTGCTGATGCTGGTGCTGTGGCTGGTGATTCGGCATTCGCTCGGCCCGCTGGAGCGCACCCGCCAGCAAGTGGCCGCACGCGCGCTGGATGACCTCTCGCCACTGCCCGAGACCGGTCTGCCCGACGAAGTGCGCCCGCAGGTGCAGGAGCTCAACCTGTTGTTCGGTCGGCTCGGCGTGGCAGTCGACGCGCAGAAGTCCTTTGTCGCCCATGCAGCGCATGCGTTGCGCTCACCACTCACGGCACTGAAGCTGCAGGCCCAGGCACTGGAGCGCCAGCAGGACCCCGAAGCCCGGCGCCAGGGCATCCTGCGGCTGCACCATGGGATCGACCGCGCGATCCGGCTGAAGCAGCAATTGCTGCTGCTCGCACGTCAGGAGGCGACGCCGCTGGACGGCGATCACTTGCGGCCGGTGGACCTGCCGGCGCTGGCGCAACAGGTCATTGGCGAGTGGCTGCCCCAGGCACGCGCCAAGGGGATCGACCTCGGCCTCGGGCCCTCGGAGCCGGCGCAAGTGGAGGGGGACGCTGACACCCTGTCGACCCTGCTACGCAAGCTGCTGGAGAACGCCGTCAAGTACACCCCCCGGGGGGGGTGCATCGATGTGCGTATCCATACCCGGCAGGGCCAGACCCAGTTGAACGTGGAAGACTGCGGTCCGGGCATCCCGCCAGAGGAACGGCCGCAGGCGTTTGAGCGCCTTTCCGCGGGGCCCAGGCGCGCGCCACCGACAGCGGCGATGGCAGCGGGCTCGGCCTGGCCATCGTGCAGGCGATCGCCCTCCGGCACCAGGCGCAGGTGCAGTTGGCGCAGTCAGCGCGGCTCGGCGGGCTGCAGGTCGGCATTGTGTTTGGCGCCGCCGCGCCGTCCCCTCGACGCGAGGCGCCCTTCCGAACAGCATCTTCCTCGAGCTGCATTTCTGGCTGCTGGTGCTGTGCTCGGTTGTCGTGCCGGTGGCCATCCTGACCTACATCATGCGCCTGCGCAAGGTCTCCCGGGCAGCAGTGCTCGGCTTCGGTCTTTTCCTACTGTTGCTGTCAGCACTCGACCTGGTGCTGCTGCAACACATCGCCGGGTTGGCCCGCACCAGCGCCTCGCTGCTGGACGATCAGATATTTCTGTCCGAACTCCCGGCAGCGCTGTACCTGCTGCCGCTGACGTCGGCGGGTATCGGGATCAACTTGGTGTCGCAGGTCCTGCTGGAACACCTGCGCCAGGCTGAACGCAACTACGACAAATTGCAGGACTGACTTAAGACTGGCCTAAGACCTGCGTCGCATAGTAGGGAGATGTCCACTTCCCTCCCGCAAGGATTCACCATGCAAAGTCTTTCCCTCAAAAGCACCCGCCTCGTGCTCGCCCTGGTGGCTGCAGGCGTCATCGGCGGGGGCAGTGTCAGTGCGCTGCAGAACCTGCGCGGCGCCCATGCAGCACCGGCGCCAGTGGCCACCCAGAGCGTGCTGGGCGGCACGGTGTCATCACCCGACTTCTCGCAGATCACCGCCCAATACGGCCCGGCGGTCGTCCCAGGCGGTGCCGCGCGATACGCCGGTGCGCGGGCAGGGCTCAGGCTTCATCGTCAGCGCCGACGGCATCATTCTGACCAACGCCCATGTGGTGCGCGACGCCAAGACCGATGTCGCGGTACTGAAGATCGATGCCAAGGATCTGCCAGTGGTCGCGCTGGGTCGCACCATTGACCTGCGGGTCGGCGAGTGGCTGCTGGCCATCGGCTCGCCCTTCGGCTTCGAGAACACCGTCACCGCTGGCGTGGTCAGCGCCAAAGGGCGCTCCCTGCCGGACGACAGCGCCGTGCCCTTCATCCAGACCGATGTTGCCGTCAACCCGGGCCACTCGGGCGGCCCGCTGTTCAATCGGCGCGGCGAGGTCATTGGCATAAACTCGCAGATCTACAGCCGTACCGGCGGCCACCAAGGCCTCTCGTTCGCCATTCCGATCGACTTGGCACTGGGCATCAAGGACAAGCTGGTGCGCCATGGCAAGTTCGAGCACGCCCGCCTGGGGGTGGTGGTGCAGGAAGTGAATCAGGCCTTTGCCGACTCGTTCAAGCTGGACAAGCCCGAAGGCGCCCTGGTGACAGTCGTCGAGAAGGGTGGCCCGGCCGACAAGGCAGGTCTGCAGCCCGGCGACGTGATCCGGCGTGCCGATGGCCGCGCCATCGTGTCCTCAGGAGACCTGCCAGCGGCGTTGGCACTGGCCTCGCCCGGGGACAAGCTGGCGTTGGACGTATGGCGAGTGCCGCACGGGCGCCTCGGCCTGGCGCTGCGCCCGCTGCGCCCGGAAGAACTGCGCGAAGCTGGGGTTGATGCCGGCCTGTTGATCGAGAACGCCAGCGGGCCTGCCTCACTGGCGGGTGTCGAACGTGGCGACGTGCTGATCGCCATCAACGGCACCTCGGCCAAGAGCATCGAGCAGGTCAGCACCGTGTTGTCGAAGGCGGGCAAGTCGGTAGCGCTACTGATTCAACGCGGAGAAGAGAAGATCTTCGTGCCGGTGCGGCTGGGCTGATGCCTGCGGGCCGCAACGGCCCGCGGATTTATTTTCAAGTGCCGCAGGCCGGGTTTCACACCCGGCCCGTCGCGCTGCGGCTACCATCTCCTGCCAAGATCAGGAGACCCTCGTGACCGTCATCACCAATATTGAAGACCTCCGTGTACTTGCGCAAAAGCGGGTGCCTCGCATGTTCTACGACTACGCCGATTCCGGTTCGTGGACCGAGGGCACGTACCGCGCGAACTCCGAGGATTTCCAGCGCATCAAGCTGCGCCAGCGCGTGGCAGTCAACATGGAGAACCGCAGCACCGCCACCACGATGGTCGGCTGCCAGACCAGCATGCCGGTGGCGATTGCGCCCGTGGGCCTGACCGGCATGCAGCATGCCGACGGAGAGATCCATGCGGCCCGCGCTGCCGAGAAATTCGGCATCCCTTTCACCCTGTCCACCATGAGCATCTGCTCGATCGAGGACGTTGCCGAGAACACCAGCGCGCCGTTCTGGTTCCAGCTCTACATGATGCGGGACCGCGAGGCCATGGCGCGCATGATCGAGCGCACGCGCGCCGCCAAGTGCAGCGCACTGGTGCTCACGCTCGACCTGCAGGTGATCGGCCAGCGCCACAAGGACCTCAAGAACGGCCTGACAGCGCCACCGCGCCCGACCCTGGCCAACCTGATCAACCTGGCCACCAAGCCGCGCTGGTGCATCGGCATGCTGGGCACCCGGCGGCATACCTTTCGCAACCTTGTCGGACATGTGAAGGGCGTCAGCGACATGCGCTCGCTGGCAGCCTGGACCAACGAGCAGTTCGACCCACGCCTGTCCTGGGCCGATGTGGCCTGGGTCAAGGAACGCTGGGGCGGCAAGCTCATCCTCAAAGGAATCATGGACCCGGAAGATGCCCGCCTGGCAGTGGCCGCCGGCGCAGACGCCATCGTGGTCAGCAACCACGGTGGCCGCCAGCTCGACGGCGCGCCCTCCAGCATCGCGGCGCTGCCCGCCATCGTGTCCGAGGTCGGCAGCCAGACCGAAGTCTGGATGGACGGTGGCATCCGCTCCGGCCAGGACGTGCTCAAGGCCTGGGCCCTGGGTGCACGCGGCACCATGATCGGCCGCGCGATGGTGTATGGCCTGGGCGCGATGGGCGAAGCCGGTGTCACGCGCGCGCTGCAGGTGATCCACAAGGAGCTGGATGTGACGATGGCGTTTTGCGGGCACACCCAGATCGCCACTGTGGACAAGGGTATCCTGCTGCCTGGCAGCTACTGAGCCGCCCGCGGTCAACGCACGGCGGCCCGTCGCATGCAAGCTGACGGCGTGGCCGCCTGGGCCTGGATCCCGATCGTCATCTGGGCTGCATTCGCGCAGACCATCCGCAACGCCACGCAGCGCACTCTGGTGGCCAGCCTGGGCACGCTGGCTGCGACGCTGGTGCGCTTCCTGTACGGCCTGCCCTTCGCCGGCACCTGGTTGCTGGCGGTGCATGCCATCACTGCGACGCCACTGAACTGGCCCGCAGTCAGCCCTGCCTACCTGGGCTGGCTGGGCCTGGGAGCCGGGTCGCAACTCGTGGCCACGGCCTGCCTGCTGATGGCCATGAAGCAACGCAACTTCATCATCGGCGTGACCTTCTCCAAGACCGAAGTGCTGCAGGTGGGCATCTTTGCCACGCTCATCCTGCAGGAATTGCCGTCGTTGCTGTCCGGCATCGCCATGGTGGTGGCGACCGTCGGCGTCGTGCTGCTGTCGCTACCCCGCAAAGCCGGGGCCGGTGCCGCAACCTGGAACGCCCAGGCCGCATGGTTCGGGCTGGCCTCGGGCGCGGGTTTCGCGCTCTCCGCCGTGGGATACCGAGGGGCGGCCCTGGCACTGGGCAGCACCTCGCCGTGGATCATCGGCGCCTGGAATGTGCTGCTGGCCCAGACGGCGCAAAGCCTGCTGCTGGGTGGCTGGATCGCATGGCGCCAGCCGGGTACGCTGCAGGCCATCGCGCGTGCCTGGCGCCCTTCGCTACTGGCGGGGATGATGGGGGCCCTGGCATCGATCGGCTGGCTGACCGCTACCGCGCTACGCCCCGCACTGGACGTGCGCACCCTCGGCCTGGTGGAGGTGTTGTTCAGCTATTTCGTGTCACGGCAGTTCTTCAAGGAGCGCATGAGTGTGCGCGAGGGCACTGGCCTCGTGCTGGTGTTGGCCGGCGTCCTGGCGGCTTCCAGCCAGCTGTAGCGGCACGGCAACATCTGCGTCGCGGTGGATGCACCGCAACATCACAACCATGAATATCCTTCGCGCCACCGCCCTGGCTCTGCGCAACTCCGACTCCACAGGCGTGGGCCTGGGTATCCACAGCAAGACATTCCCGAGGGCGACGTCTCTTTTGGCTTCACGCCGAACGTCGCTGCCGAACTGGTGTCGACCGTCCCGCAGAACGCCCCCCGACCAGCCGGTCCAGAAACTGATCTCGGGCCGGCGCAAGGCGTCAAGGTCCAGGGCATGGACACTCTCTGGCGGGGAGCGCGAATGCATGTGTCGCAGGTGTTCTTCCAGCAGCGCCCGGATCTCCGTGCCACGCGGATCGTCCAGCACGATCTGCAATGGGCCGGCGTCGATGCGGCCCGGCTTCGCCGCTACGGCTTGCGTACCGTCAGTCACCCTTGGCAGTTCTCCTCGAGCGGGGTGGATAGACCCACCAGGCCGCCACAACCAGCAGGCCGAATACCGTGTACGCCAGCGTGAACACCCAGCCTGGCGCGCGGTAGTACAGCCAGCGGGACACCCAGTGCTCGACAAAGCCGCGCTCCATCCCCGGCATGCCCGCCTGTACACGCAGCCAGGACTCGAGAGTGGTCAACGGGCATTCGATGCCCAGCCAGGACTCTCCCACCACGACCGCGATCGCCGCCAGATGCAGCAACCGGAACCACCATCGATTGACCCAGCGCCAGCCAGCCCAATTGCCAGCTAATACCAGCAGCAGGCCGCCGACCACGAAAACGACGATGCCAAAGTGCAACAAGAGCACCGCATCGGCGAAAATCTCGTAACGCTGCATAGCCTAACTCGCGCGGTTCAGGCCGCCGATGCACCTGGGCGCGGCGGCGCAGCGGCTACCGTGCCAAGCCATGGAACACCAGCCCCGCCACCGCGCCCAGCAGCAGGCCGACCAGCACCTCATCCCATGAGTGCCGGCCCAACACCCGCCGTGACCACGCCACACCCACGGCCAGTAGCGTGCACGCTACGGCCACGGGCAGGTTCGGCCATAACAGCCCGGCCGCAAAGGCGGCAAATGCAGCGTGCAGCGACACCTTGAGCCAGCGCCGCAATTGCCGTGCGACCGCCACCACGCCGCCCGTGATCGCCAGCCCCACGACGAGCACCCGCGGCTGGCCCATCCACCACAGCAGGCCCGGCATGCCAAACAGCAACAGCAAAAGCAATCTGTGCAGTTGCCCACGCTCGTTCGGCGCGGACGCGTCGACATGCTCCCACCGCCCTGCCCGGACCTGCAGCATGCTGTAAACCCCGACACTGATGGCGACCACGCCGCACGCCGCTGCCGCCACGCGCACCACCTGCGGCGGCGCCCCTTGCACCAGCGCAGACCCAACCACGGCCAGCGGCATGAGCAAGGCTGGATGGCCCAGGATGGACAAACCGCGCGCGAAAAAATTCCGTGGCGTCATGACAGGCTGGGGAAGTGGTCCATCTGAGGCCAAGTCTTCAGATCGGCAAATATGGCGGCGCTACGGTCCCGGAAACGCAGCATGAGCGGAGTGCCATCCGGCGCAAATGCCGCGTTGAACACCACCGCCCAATTCACCCCGTCGCGTCGCCGCATGAGATACGAGGACGCTCCAACCAGCAGACCGTTGACCGTCGTGTGCGCGCGATGCGGATGGCGGCTCTCGGGCCAGACGAACCAGCCGCTGCCGGGATAGTTTCCACCGGCTTCGGCTCCCGCTGGGCCCAAGGGCCGGGCGAACATCGTCGCAATGCTCGCAGGTTGCAGGACCGGACACGCCGCAGGATCGTCGAACGCGGACGCAAAGCGCACCAGATCGACCGCACTGGCCAGCCAGCCGCCGCCGGCATCCAGGGCTTCCAGCGACCAGGCGCCATAGGCCAGCGGCACACGCGCACCGATGGGGCCAACCGCTGCGGCGGCCCGTCGCTCCCGGTCGTCGTGGTAGCGTACCTCCGTCGGGGCACGGCAGTCCGCCAAGGTATGGCCCAGGCGCAAGCGGTGGATACCCAGGGATTCCAGCGCCTGCCGCTTCACATGGCACTGATAGTCGGTACCCGCCACCCGCTCGATGACGCGTCCAAGCAGGCAATAGCCAAAGTTGGAATAGGCGAACCGGCTGCCGGGGTCGAACTGCAGCGGCTGCGCAAGCATGTGGCGGACGATCTGGTCCGGGCCGAGTGGCAGCGCCTGACCCGTTGCCTTGGCAATACGGGCCGATTCGAACAGGGGGTCGAACCTGCCGGTGCCGGCAACTGGAGCAGGTCCGATACCCTGGCGTCGAGACTCAGATGGGAACGCTCTGCCAACTGCAATACGGACACCGCCGTGATGGCCTTGCTGATGCTGGCAATCCGGACCAGGTCCGTCGGCTGCACCGCGAGCCCCCGCTGGTGTTCTGTCAGCCCGAAACCGCGGGCATACACCAGGCAGAAAAGCCAGTCCCCCCACTGCGAGTGTCTGCCCGAGAAAGGCGCGCCGCGCGAACGCCGGCGCGACCACCCGAACGGCCTCAGGCCGAGGAAGACTGCGAGGGCTTGAAGATTGCATAGGTTCCCGATGCCTTGGCGAGCAGCACCTCACCGGCGTAGGCACTCGACTCCAGGTAGGCCACGCGCTTGCCGCGATTGACCAGCACGGTGCGACAGACCACCTCGCCGCGGACGATAGCCTTGAAATAAGTCATCTTGATCTCGATGGTGGCGCACAACTCACCGGCCACAAGTGTCGGAAAAACCGCCGCCCCCATGCCCGTGTCCGCCATGGCGTACAACACCGCGCCATGCAAGACCCCGTTGGGGTTGAGGTGCCGCGGCTCGATTTGCAGCCGGCCCGCACTGTGCCCCGGCGCGGCGGACTCGAGCCTGAAGCCCACATGGTCCGCAAACGGGTTGCGACTGGCCTGCCCGGGGGCGTCAGTGGACAGGGTGGCATCCGGCGTCAGCGCGGAATCCTCTGGATGGGTCATCAAACGGTCTCGCGGGGTGAGTGGGAAATGGGTATCGCTCCCGGCATTCTGCCTGCAGATCTGCCGATACCTTGCAATGCATCAGGTAGCCATGTGCTGCCCCTCCAAAGTGAGGCGAAAGGTGGGGCACATTCGCGGATCGGTCAGTTTGTCTTTGACGCTTGCAGCTGCGGCAGGTGGGTCAGGTTTCGTCGGGCTTTGCCAGTCGGCGCCGGAGCATGGCGCGGACCATGAGGGCGACCACGGCCAGATTCAGGACCAGCAGCCCGGCGCCATGCCAACTGGGATGGCGAACCATTGCAAGAACCTCGAACGGAACGTAGATTGCCCCGCTGCCAGCAGCGAGTGCTTCCGCCCACACCCTCTCAAAGAAGAGACCGTAGGCCTCCACCAAACGGACTGCTGCGTACAACGCGGCTCCACCGGCCAGCAGGAGAAGCCTGGATTCGCCCATGCTCGCTGCAGCATCCAGGAATATCTGTGGGTACTTGGATGCCGGGTTGAGATGCGCATGCTCGACCAGAGTTGCCGCCACGTCGTACACATTCCTGTGGACCAGCGACAGAAGCCCGGATGCGGCAACCAGCACCACCCCACCCTTTGCCGCCTCCATATAGGCTACAAGTTGGATCGCTTTGTCGTAGGCCATGTCGCAGGCGAAGAAGGTTGGAAGAACGACGGCTTACAGATCACGGGCAGCTGCTTCGGGCCGCCCCGTGCAGCGACACAAACCCTTCACCGGCCAAGCGGGTCCGCGCCTTGCTGTCGTGATGTCCAATGGGCCTGCGGCATGTCCGCCCCAGCCAATGATTACGCCGCACCAACGGGAAGCGACAGAAAGAAGGACACCCACAGGGCCACCAAGAGCGCGAAGCTGGCCAAGAACGCCAACAAGCGATGCATGACCCTGTTGTACTAGCAGTGGATCAGGCTAGGGATAACGCGTAGCCAGACAAAGAGCCAGGCACCGAACACCAACCAGGTAGGCGTATGACGTGCGGCCAGCGCCGCGGCGACAAGGGCGTAGAAGAGAACGGGTACCTCAAACAGGTTTCGAAAATTGTCTGCGGTCTGCACGTTTTCCAGCCGGCTCGCCATCTGCAACGATGTGGCCGCAGCCCGCGGATGAATTCGCTTTTGCCGCATTTCCTGTACGCGCGTGTACAGCAACCGCAGGCCTACGGAGAAGGCCAGAAGCACGAGAGCGAGCGAAGCGGCGACAAGTTGAGAGGCGTTGGCGGTCATGGGTTGCTGTCTATGCGGCGCATCGAAGCTGCAACACCGCCATTCTGCCGGCTTTCCAGGCACTGGCAAGCTCCTGCCCCTGCCGTCTCCAACGTGAGACGAGCCTGACGGGGCGACGTGTTTCCAATGAGAAATGAGCCCGACTTGTCGAAAAAAAGGCTGCGGGTGTTCTTTGACCGTGGACGGATCAACGCGATTCGTTTAGGCGGCACCGCCACCACTGCTCGCGTGTAGTTCAAGCAAAATCGCGTTCGCGTCCGCTTCAGTTTCGAGTGTGAAAACGCGCTTGTCTCGCGATAGAGCGACAAGTTTCTCTCGGAAGGCCGAATTCCTAAACTTGTGGGACAGCCTCAGAAAGCGATAGCTGTCCAGCGTAGATCGAATTGATGGGCTTCCCGTTGACCAACCCAACGGCGCCGTCCACGGGCTCTTGAGTCATCGCTTCGTGACCCACCAATAGTGATCGATATTTGCTCGGTCAACGTAAACCGGTACGTCTGCCATACGCATGAGTTCTGGGAACGTTCGTGGCGTGCCGAATCCATCAATAACCCATTGATCGCGTGCCGAGATCTCGGACTGTAGTTTCAGGAAGACTTTATCGGGAACTCTGGTGCCGTTGGCGGCGAACTGAAGCAGGTCAAGTTGATGTAACGGCAAACCATTCGTTTGTCGGCGACGGGATCGGCAATCCGGGCTCATCCAACAGCCGGACCAGATCGCGGCTGCGCGCGACCTGTCATTTTTCGTTGGGTACGATCATTTCGTTGCCGCACCGATAAGGCACTCGCCCGGCACCTCGAACCCGTCCGACGATTCGAAGATGCGCATAGAGCCTTCGACTTCGTTCCACACGGAGTCGCTTTCTGGAGCAGGCAGGTGAGCCATCATGGCATTGAATGCACCGAAGGCTTCTCGGGCGACCCGCACGTACTCGGCAGCATTGGCCGCTCCATGGGGGACCGGCACGGCGTGAACCTCAGGGTCGGCAAAGCCAGCTGAGGAAAGACATCTTGGAGCATGCCGGGGCTGCCAAGGCTGAAGGGTCCGGGTTGCCCCGGAACAGGAGGCGACAGTTGCGCACGCCGACGGATTATCGAAGCCGGCATGGCCCCCCAAGGGTTTCGATCGGGCGTGGAAAACACAACGACTGCGATGCGACCACCCGTTTTCAAAGCACGGCGCCAATCGCGCAGCGCTGTCACGGGGTGCGGCATGTACATCAGACCAAGCCGACACAGCACTGCATCAAAGGAAGCGTCGGGAAGATCCAATTTCTCGCCGTCCATTGCGCGGGTCTCGATCTGTTCAAGTCCACGTTCACGGGCGACTTGCCGCGCAAGCTCGACGATTCCTTCCGAGATGTCGGTCGCCAGCCCGTAGCCGCCGGGCCCCACTCGCTCGGCGGCACTGACAGCCGGTTCGCCTGCACCGGCAGCGATGTCCAGGATGCGCTGGCCAGGCTGAATGCTCGCGACATCGAGCATCTGGCGGGTCGCTCCGCCATACCAACGATCCAAAGTGGGAGTCCAGCGTCGCCAAGCGGCGCCATCCTTGTCCATTGCTCCCGCTGCGCGTTCTTGTACTTCGCTGCGTCGAATGAGGGTTGCACACTCAAGGCCTCGTAGTCCACCACCCGGTCCCGGTACGGCGGATTGGATTTGAGTACTGCAAAGTCAATACGCAGCATCTTGTGCGCCAGCGCCACGATGGACTTCTTATGTCCCTTGCGAATGCTCAGTGTCGAAAATTTGTCCTTCAGCGCGCAACGACTTCGAGCCGCAGCCTGAGCGAACTCGCACGGCAGTCGGCGCACCCAGGCGTTGCCTTTGCGCGTCTTGCCGCTTTTGCGCTTGCCCGCACTCTCGTTGTTGCCCGGACAAATGCCCACCCACAAGACCATCCGCTCGGCACTACCAAAGCTTTGCATGTCCGCGCTGATCTCCACCAGCAGCATGGCCGCTCCCATGACATCAATGCCGGGGATGGTCTGCAGCAACACCAACTGGGGCCCCCAGGGGGACAAGCCGGCCAGCAAAGCTTGCTCAAAGCGCCCCATACGTGCTTCGAGCTCTTCGATGTGCGCCATGATCTCGGTGAGTACGAACAGGTGTGCGCCGCTGAGCTCTTCGGGCCGCAGGGCTTCAAACAAATCGGCACGGCTGGCGCTCAAACGTCCCGCCAAGTCCAGTATTTGCGTGATGCTCTGTCCCTCGATCAGCGCTTTGACCATGGCACGAGCAGCCTGACCGTAAATATCGGACACCACCACATTGAGCCGGATACCGGCGTCGGCGAGCAGCTTGTGCAGCCGGTTCTTCTCGGAAGCCAGCATGCCACCGAGCTTTTGCCGCTGGCGGGCAATCAGGCGCAGGTAGCGGATGTCGGCCTGCGGGATGAACGAGGCCCGCAGCAACCCTGCACGCGCCAAGGTGGCGAGCCACTGCGCATCGGCCACATCGGTCTTGCGCCCGGGCACGGTCTTGCCGTGTCGAGCGTTGACGACCCAGGCGGCGATGCCCACGCTCTCCAGCGTCGCATAGGGACTCTTCCAGTAAATGCCGGTGCTCTCCATGACCACCACCTCGGGACCAAACGATTTCGCCCACTGCGCCAACGCCCGTCTGTCGCGCTTGAAGCCGCCAAATTCGCGCGACTCCACAGTGACCTTGCCATCGGCCTGCTCCGCCACGGCGCAGGCGCTGATCTTGGCTTGGTGTCCGTCTAGTCCGATGACCCGTTTATAGATCGGCGTGAGCTCCATGACTCTTCTCCCTTGACGAAAAACACTACACGCCAATGCGTGTTGCCGCCCAGCGGCACCTCCATTCAACGGCCAGTCAGGAACAAGCCCGACGGCTCTTTTAAACGTACGCTGTCCACCACCTCGCAAGAGGCGATGCCAAGCAATTCGGGGTACGAGTGAATGGTGGCGGGTCGAGTTAGGTTTCGCGGTCCAAAGCCATCAAAAGTTTTCGCGACCTTAGCCTTTGGGCGACCGCACACCCGCACAGTGTCTTTCATCATCGGGGGTGCTGCGCCCTCGATGCATGAAAGTTAGGCCGCATTCTCCCTCAACGACACTTCACGAACCTCAAGTGCCTTTTGCACTACCGCAGGTAGAAAGTTGACCACGTGAAGAAACTTCTCCGGCGGAACATCCGGATCAATACATTCTCGCCAGAACTCCATGTGCAGTCGATCAATTTCTAAGGGTGACGACTTCACATGAGCGCCAGCCTCTCCCTGAACTGAGTACCAGGAAAGATACGTTCGACTGTCCCGCTCTGACTTGAATATTGACTCGAAATGCATATGCTCCCTATCCAGGGTAGCGACGCAATCCACTTGCCTTTGAACAAGCAGCGCCATCCACTCGGCTGCACGCTTCTCTGCGCCTTGCTTGACCGCAAATGTCATGAACTCTGTTGTGTAGGGCATTGACTGATCTCCGAAATGATGTGAAGCGCTGGCTCTTTAAATCGAAGTGGCGTGAATGTTCCTATGCGGCTTAACGAATAGCGTTTATCCGTCGCGCAGCCAGGCTGGAAGAAACCAAGAGCACCTCCTGCGGCGGATAAACCGCGTTGGGCTGAACCGCCGCAGTGGCGCGACGAGTTACAGGGGATTGTAAGTTTGGCGCATGGCAAGCGCGTCAGTTGTTGGTGGGCTTGCCGTGATCTCGATAGCCGATGGTGGCGGATGCGTCCCAGCCACGGCGCACCAGCTTACCCGGCGTGCGTGAATCCGGGGGCGAGCATCGCTGAATTGACGCGAGACAGGCAGGGCGAAGCCCGACGCCATCGCGCCGTCATAATATCCTTGACAGCCACGTCGCCCCGTTATGGCGGCCCTGTGCTGTGCGGTGAGACGTTGCCAGGCGCACCCGCAGCGGGCAAAGTCCTGCTCCCTTTGAGCGTCTCCACCAGCCGCAGCCTTCCCGGCGCGCAACACGGACACTGGGCGGTGTCCACCTTGGCCACCCGCTGAATGAATTCCTTTGCCGACTCCCATGCGTGCGCGTTGGCCATCGGCATGCACAGCGCTTGTCTGGCCAGTGCCAATGTTGGTGTCTTGCTCGGTGCCAGCAAACCATAGTGGCGAATGCGCTTGACCCCGCTGGGCAGCACATGCAGCAGGAGGCGTCGCACAAATTCCACCCCGTCAAGGTGGACCCTGCGTTTGCCACCCTGGTCATTCGCACGCACCCTGAAGGCTACCTGCTCGGAATGGACGCTGGTGATACGCTCGTTGCCGATGGCCGTGCGGTGGGTGTAGCGTGCCAGATACTCCAGCACCTGCGCCGGCCCGCCCATGGGCGTCTTGGCATACACCACCCAATCGTGCCCGTACAGCGCCTGGTGGCGTTTGGCCCACTCGGCGTTGGCACCCTGACGGTCTTTGGCAATCGCACCCGCCTCGTGTGCCGCTTGCAGCGCGGCCATGAACTTGCCCCGAAACACCTTCGACGGCGCATGCACATGCAGCTGGCTGCGCAGGTCCTGCGTCCAGGTGTGCAGCACCAGCGTGAAGGCGCCCTGCCCACCCAGCCAGCGGGGGTTGGCGGCAAACTCGCCAAGGGTTTGGGCGCTACAGGCAAACAAGGTATCCGTCACCCAGCGCGGATGGCTGTGGTACAGCGCGTTCAGGCCGTGCGGCAGGGTGAATACGATGTGCGCGTAGGGCACCGACATCCGAACCGTGCAAGAGCTGCTTGGCCACTCCGATGTCAGCACCACCATGATCTACACCCATGTGCTCAAGGTGGCGGCAGGTTGCACGTCCAGCCCACTGGATGCGCTCGACCCTGCCTGCCCGGTGGCGCACGAAGGCCACCTCGCTACGGGCGCCGCTGTCATGCCGGTGTTTTCGCAAAGTACCTGACGCCTGGCAGGCCATCAAAATGGGCATCCTGGGTCCACACGGTGGCACTGTGCGCTTGCGCTGTGGCATAGATCAGACTGTCGGCCATGGGCAGGCCGCTACCGGCAGCCGAGACCGCAATCGTCCAGTCCACATCCACCACACGCCCCTGCTGCATGTAGTGGGCGGCCCGCTGTGCTGCAGGGGCGCCTTTGACGCGCGCCAGATACTTGTGCACCTCGTACACCGTGATGATGGGCACCACCAAGGCCTGCGGGCTGGCCAGCACATCCTGAAAAAGCGCGGCGCGGGCGCCGCCATCAAAAACCTCCAGCCAGCACGAGGAATCGACCACCAGCGGGCCCCGGGCGGCAGCCTGCCGACGCGTGGCCATCAGAAGCGCTCCGCCTCGTGCGCCAGGCTGCTGCCGCAGCCCTTGAGCTCGGCCTGCAGTTCTTGCAGCGTCGGGATCGGCACCAGTTCGATGGTCTTGCCGTGCTGGGTGACAACCAGTTGGGTCCCAGGCGTCAGCCCCATGGCTTGGCGCACGGCGAGCGGTATCACGACTTGAAACTTGGGTGACAATGTGACTTTATTCATATCGATACTATAGCGTCATACGAAAATAATCGATCATGATGACCCCCCTGCGCCGCATCGCCCACCTCGACATGGATGCGTTCTACGCCTCCGTCGAGCTGTTGCGCTACCCGCAGCTCAAGGGCCTGCCGGTGGTGATTGGCGGTGGGCGGCGCGCGGTGGACGACGCGCTCAGCCAGCTCGAAGCCCAGCCCGAGGCGCAGGCCAGCGGCAACCCGCGCGCGTTCATCCCGGTGGACGCTTTCGCGCGCCTGAAAGACTATGTGGGCCGCGGCGTCATCACTACGGCCACCTACCCGGCGCGGCAGTTCGGCATCGGCTCGGCCATGGGCCTGATGAAGGCCGCCAAGCTGTGCCCGCAGGCGATTCAGCTGCCAGTGGATTTCGACGAGTACCGCCGGTATTCGCGCATGTTCAAAGAATGCATATTGGCCATCGCGCCGGTGATGGAAAACCGCGGTGTAGACGAGGTCTACATCGATTTCACCGACGTGCCGGGCGGCCAGCGCGAGAGCGGTCGCGTGCTGGCACGCCTGATCCAGAAAAGCATCTTCGACACCACCGGCCTGACCTGTTCGGTGGGTGTGGCACCCAACAAGCTGCTGGCCAAGATGGCCAGCGAATTCGACAAGCCCAATGGCATTGCCATCGTGCACGCGGAAGACCTGCAGACCCAGGTCTGGCCGCTGGCCTGCCGCAAGATCAACGGCATCGGCCCCAAAGCCGACGCCAGGCTGCAGGGCCACGGCATCCAGACTATCGGCGACCTGGCGGCCAAAGACCTGCAGTGGCTGATCGACCACTTCGGCCAGAGCACCGGCGCCTGGATGCACGCCGCCGCCTGGGGCCGCGACGACCGCCCGGTGGTCACCGAAAGCGAGCCGGTCTCGATGAGCCGCGAGACCACGTTCGAGCGCGACCTGCACGCCGTGCGCGACCGCGCCGAGCTAGGCGCCATCTTCACCCGGCTGTGCGAGCAGGTGGCCGGTGACCTGCAGCGCAAAGGCTACGTGGGCAAGACCATCGGCATCAAGTTGCGTTACGACAACTTCAAGATCGCCACCCGCGACCAGAGCATCGACCACTACACCGCTGACGCCCACACCCTGCGCCAGGTCGCCGGCCAGTGCCTCAGGCGGGTGCCGCTCGATCAGCGTCTGCGTCTGCTCGGGGTGCGCGTGGGCGCGTTGGCGCGACGCACGGAGGTGTTTGCCGAGGGCGGCGCTGGTGCCGCACTGCTGGCCCGCGAGCCCGGTGCCAGCGTGCCGCAAACCGGCCAGCTGTTTTAGGGCCAACCGACCCGGGGTCGCATGCGGTGCCCCGCCACCGCATGCAGGGCCACTGCACACAGTACAGTGCGATGGTGGTGGCGCCAAGCTGCGCGATCGCCCTAGCGCCCTAGCGCCCTAGCGCCCTGCCCAACCTGCCCAACCTGCCCAACCTGCCCAACC